>MDTB01129244.1_pt1 | contig 42330 bp, 58 predicted proteins | sample 811161 | NCBI WGS metagenome assembly MDTB01 (sample SAMN05326650, study PRJNA326480) | marine metagenome | isolation source: seawater | place: Mediterranean Sea | collected 2009 | reverse complement strand
TACTTGGGCAAAAAAGTTTAAAGGTTTAATGGGGCATGAGACTCCATCAACATTAGCAAACAAAATTGTAGACATAATGAAAAATGAAAGTAATCCTGAAGGATTATTTCTACACCCTATTACAAAACAAAGACAACACTTATGTATAACAGGTGGTGAACCATTAATGGCAACAGGACAATTTGCAACTGTAGGAATATATGAAGAACTTGAAAGACAAGGTAATTTGCCAGAGTCAATGACATTTGAAACTAATGGTACACAAAAAATTAGACAACCATTTATTGATTGGGTAAACAGAATAGATACAGAAATATTCTTTAGTGTAAGTCCTAAATTGTTTACAGTTTCAGGAGAGACTCCGGAAAAAGCTATTAAACCTGAAGTAGTAGCAGAATATAGAAAACTTTCTAGTAAAGGACAGTTAAAGTTCGTAGTAGGTCCAAAAGATAGAGAGTGGGATGAAATGGAATCTGTAATCAAACAGTTTAAAGAAGCAGGTGTTGATTGGCCTATATGGGTTATGCCAACAGGTGCAAGAGAAGAAGAACAAACAGCAGGTGCAGGTGCAGTGGCCGAAAAAGCATTTAAAAGAGGCTACAATGTAGCGGCCAGAGTTCATGTATACCTATTTGGTAACGCAATAGGAACATAAGGAGGAGTATGGAATATATATTATTTGGAATACTCTTAGGTTGGTTAACCCCTAGGCCTAAATATTTAGGTCCAATAGAAGAAGCAATATGGAACCCAATCAAAGAGAAACTTCCACCAAAAATAAGAAATCTATTTGGATAAGACAAATAAAAGGTTGTGTTTTATTGTAAATGTGTTACAATAATGAAAGGATTAAATTATGGACAAAACTAAAATAAAGAAACCTTTCTTTTTAACTAAAGAGTACTGGAGTACTAAAGGCACAGAGAAACAAAAAGCAGAAGCCAAGTACAAGCTATCTGGTGAAGAGTTAGAAAGAAAATTAGTTGACATTGAGTATGAAGATGACAATGCTGATAAAAAAGTTAAGCTATTAGAAATTGATAGAAAGTATGGAAAACTTACTGATATTGAATTTAAAAAGCAATCGGCTACTGCTAAAGACGAACCTTATGTAGGTGTGCTTGAAACTCATTTCGACCCAACCAAACCCAAAAATGGATTCTTTGAACTTGATTGGAATGACAAATTTATAGAAAACTTACAAACAAATGGCTATCATGGTGAGAACGATGAAGAAGTTGTTAATAAATGGTTTAATGATTTGTGTAAGAATATCATGCTTGAAGACATGGATCAAGATGTAGTAGCTGAATTACAGAGCAACATTAAAGAAAGTAAAAAAGATCTTGGGGATGGAAAAGTTGAGTATAGCTAATATTTTTAAAAATAGAAAAAGAATTATATATGACAGGGGAGGTACAACACCTTATCTTGTTCGTTATTATGTTTTTTTAAAAGACAGAAAAGATTTTCCTTTTAATATTACATTACATAAAGTTCTTGTAAGTGATGAACCTACATTACATGATCATCCATGGGACTGGGGTGCAATGATATTGAAAGGCGGGTATTGGGAACATACCTTAGAAGGCAAGTTCTGGAGAGGACCAGGACATATTAGATTTAGAAAAGCTGACGACTTGCATTGGCTAGAGTTAGCTAAAGATAAAGACGGCAATGAAATACCATGTTGGAGTCTTTTTTATATGGGTAAGAAGAAAAAAGAATGGGGATTTGTTAAAGACGGTCAATGGGTTGAAAGCGAGTTATATCTTCAACAAACAGATCCTAGACACAATCAATGGGGAGTACATGGGGAGCCACGTAGATGACATACATTTTAGTTGATACGCAGAATATGTTTTTTAGAGCAAGACACGTTGCCGGCCGAGCAACTGGTCTCGATGAAAAGATAGGTTTAGCATTTCATATTATGTTTAATTCTATTAAGAAAGCTCATAGTATGTTTGATGGCGGTCATGTTGTATTTTGTTTAGAAGGTAGGAGTTGGCGTAAAGATGTTTATGCTCCGTACAAGAAAAATAGAAAAGTTGTACTAGATAAACGATCAGTATCGGAACAAGAAGAAGACAAGTACTGGTGGGAAGCATTTGATGACTTCTTAGAATACATAAAGACACAAACTAATTGTAGTGCTGTAAGATCTAGTATTGCTGAAGCAGACGACATAATAGCTCTTTGGTTAGAAACACATGAGCAACATAAAAACATTATAGTCAGTACTGACAGTGACTTCTATCAATTGATCAAACCAAATGTATCTTTATACAATGGAGTAACAAATCAAATTATTACAGCAAATGGTTTTTATGATGAAAAAGATAATGCTATTATAGATAAGAAAACAGGACAGCCAAAAAGTGCACCAGAACCTGAATGGTTACTATTTGAAAAATGTATAAGAGGTGATAGTTCTGATAATGTGTTTACAGCATTTCCAAAAGCTAGAACAACTAAAATTAGAGAAGCATATAACGATAGAGAGAATCAAGGATTTGTTTGGAATAACTTTATGATGAATAGATGGACTGATCATGAAGGAGTAGAACAAAGAGTTAAAGATTGCTATGAAAGAAACAAACAGCTAATTGATTTATCTCAACAACCTGAAGAAGTAAGAGCAGATGTGTTCAAACAAATTTATGAAGCACAGAATCCAACAGCAGTAGATCAAGTAGGCGTAAGGTTTATGAAGTTCTGTAACAAATATGATTTAAACAGACTTTCAGAACATCCTACTGGTCATGCAAAATATTTAAATCAGTCATACGCATGAAATACGCAAAGCCAGTAATTGAAGATAAGTTTTGGATAGTAAAAGACGAGTCAGTCAACATTGCCACAATTGAAAAAAGAAAAGATTCTTTTGTTGTGATTGAAAGTAATGTTAAGACTGAATTGAGTACAGTAAGTGATATTAATGAATTATTTGGTGAAGATATCTTTAATAATACACCAATGTCACAATCAAAACCAATTCATCAAAAATTTGATATAGATGGGTATCCTGTTAAAGTAGAACCTTTCAATGTTGAATGGTTTGATAAAATTCCTACGTTTACAAAGTCCCAAAAAAGCAATGACAGATACTGTGCTGGGTTTTATGGCGTTAGGTTTGAAGGTGGTACATTCTTGAGTAATAACCCAAAACTTACAACTATTACAGAAAAATGTGTTGATTTTATAGGTCCGTTTAAAACAGAGATGGAAGCCAGTATAAATATCAGTACAAGAAAGCAAAAGATAAAAAGCAACATATAAAAAAATGACATATCCAACAATAGAACTTTTTAGCAAGATGGTTAAAAATACCAAAAATCTTAGGCAAAAAGAAATGAGATTAAGTGTAGAACAAGCAGTTGATCTTTTAAGTGAAATCACTCAAGTGATGGCAAGTTCAGAAACAAAAGAACCAGTAATTAGAATTGAAGAAACAAGTTATGATGCAGGTGGATTCAAATGAGATTCCTATTAGTATTATTCTTTTTCATATCATTACCATTGCAGGCTTCTCATTATGCTGATAACATTGACGACAGGTATGAAGAAATAAGTCATGCAATTGTTCTTATATCAAGTACCAGAGCAAATGAGAAAGATGCTGGAAACCCTTTAGATAAATTTGTAGGCCCACCAGGCCGTGATACTCCTCCTACACGAGAAGGATACGGAATGGGTACAGGCTTTTTTATATCTGATACACATATCGTAACAAACTATCACGTTATTAAAAATTCTACAGAATTAACAATATATGCATATGGTTGGCCATTTGAGATCAAAGACGTAAAGATTATAGGTTATAGTGAAGCAGTTGATATAGCTGTTTTAGAAATACCAGAAGACTCAATATTCCCAAGAAAGATATTAGAGTGGAAAACTGATAAAGCCAAAGTTGGAGAAAAAGTATACGGACTAGGACACGGGCTAGGACAGTTTTGGAGTTTAACCGAAGGTATCATTAGTAGTGTTTATAGACCTGGGTTTGTAACAACCTTTGTTCATTATTATCAAACTGATGCAGTAATCAACCAAGGAAACAGTGGAGGTCCATTACTAGACAATGAAGGTCATGTAATTGGAGTCAACACAATGATATGGTCTCCAACATCTTACTATATTGGTTATGGATATGCAGTTCCAAGTATACTAGCTAAAATTGTTGCAGAACAAATTATTGAAACTGGAGAATTTAGAATACCATCTATTGGAATACAAATGGGAATAACAGAAGACAGACAACTATACTCTTTAGTACGAGAACTAGGATTTGATTCAGTGTTAGAAGTAAAAGCTATCTCACCTGGAACAAGTGCTGAAACTTTTGGCTTACTTCCAGGAGACTTAATTGTAGAAGTAGACAATGAAGAGGTTCTATTCTCACCTGATATTATTGAAATGCTATGGCATAAGAATCCAGGCGATGATCTATTAATTAAACTAATTAGAAATGGTGAAATAATAACAATCAACTTAATTTTAGGAGAAGCTGAATGAAGGTATTAGTATACACAAAAAACAGTTGTGGCTACTGTAACATGGCTAAAACACTGTTAAAAAGCAAAAATATACAGTTTGAAGAAATCAATATTGAAGATCAGCCCGAAGCACGTAACTTTGTAATCAACGAAGGACATAGAACAATGCCCCAGATTTACATTGATGACAAGTCTATAGGCGGATATGACGCTTTAAAGAACCACCTAGCATAGACTGTTCTGATAAATATTAATATGATTAATACTACAGACACAGTCAACAACCATTACAAAGTACATAAAAACGGTAGTTTATTAGATGTACTAATTGAGTTTGATCAATTCTTAGATGACTTAGACGTATACAGTTACGCAAATTGGTTTGACGGTGAAATAATTGATGGACCAAATTTATCAAGACATTGGTGTGAAATAACATTGATGTATCCATTTGATAAGATGCCTGATCCAGCTGGCGGAGAAAGACTAGTTAATAGACGTTGTAAAGTTTACTACAAAGAAGACTTTTACAATGAACCTAGAAAAGTTGAAACACCAGATGATTATGAATCCGGAACTAAAAAACCTAAGATAGATAGAATACCTGTATGGACAGTAAAGATTAAAATTCCAAAAAAATATGTGTTGATATACGATAAGACTGAAGCTGATAGTGAAGAACTACAACGAGGATATCAACAAGGATTAGATGATGAAACTAGACAATCTGGTAACAGCGAACAAGACATCTAAGATCAGCGAAGGTCTTAGAATAGGAGATTTAGAAAACCTAGTTTCTCCAAAAATCTCAATTGATGAATTTGAAGCAAAGAGCGGTAGCGAAGATGAAGTATTGGTTGTTGCTTTTTATGTAAAAGATGATCAACCAGCTATGGACTTGGCTACATTCATTGAAAGAGGATCAAACAAAGTTATTGATACAGAAGTTTCACCAGCACCAGATGACGATGGAAACTATCTGGTATTTGTAGAAATGAATAAAGACGAAACAGCAATGCCAACAGTTTTAAGCATTCTTAAAGATTTAAAACAATTAGTTGATGTTGATGTGTGGGAATTTAATTTTTACAAAAATGGTACTGTAGAAATAGCAAAGGAGATTTTATAATATGTTAGACAAACTTAAAAAATTCGAATCATTAGAAGGACTAGGAATAGTTCTATTTTGTTTATTAATAATCGTGTTTGGCCCATTAGCTAAATTATTAGCATACGGTGGAGTAGCCTGGGGCGTTTATAAACTTTATAAAGCAATAAAATAATATGTGGTTCTTTCTTATAAAAGCTATTTGTGGTTCGATCATTGGTAACGCATCAGCAACATGGTTTAAAAAAACAAAATTAGGAGTTTGGTTCTATAACAAAGTAGATGGATTGTATAACTGGGCGGCCGAAAGATACAACGTGAAAGTATTAACAGCAGAAGAAAAGCAGATGGCAAAGTTTCCTATGCTAAGAAAAAGATTAGACAGCATTGAAAAACAATTAAAAGAACTAAAGAAAAAATAGTACAATGTCAAAGATAGCCTCAAAAACACAAGGCAAAAGAAAAGTTAAGCCAGAACCAGAAATTGATTACACGAAGTTCAATTTAGAATTATGTACAAGACTTGCTGGAATAAGTGCCGCAAGTTATAGAGCAGAAAAAGTTTTTGTTCATCACATTAGAGCTTTAGATATGCCAGATCATAAATTTGAATTAATATCTTCAGACAATGCTCAAGCATATATTATTTGGAATAACAAAGAATTGATTATTAGTTGGAGAGGCACAGAGCCAAAAGAATGGAAAGACATTACAGCAGATTTAAAATTTAGAAAACAACTTGGAAACTTTGGTAAAGTACACAGAGGGTTCAAAGGATATGTTGATAAAATTTGGCCACAGATAGAACAAAGAGTAAAAGAAATTACAAAAGGTAAATGGATAAAGATATATGTTACTGGCCATTCATTAGGCGGTGCCGCGGCATCAATCTGTACACAACGACTAGAAGAAAACTATCATGTATCAAGTTGTTACACATATGGATCACCAAGACCGGGTGGGTATAAATTTGCCTTAGGTTTTAAAACGCCAGTGTTTAGAGTTAGAAATAATAATGACCTTGTTACTAAAGTTCCTTTAGCAATTATGGGATACAAACACGTTGGTAAATTATGTTATCTAGATACTAGAGGAGTTTTAAGAACTGGTAGAATAGGTTGGACAACACTTTTTAAAAATTGGGTAAGAGGACAGTTTTCTAGAATTGGTGACGGGTTAAGAGATCATGCAATAGGTGATTATCACTCTTTATTAGATAAAGCAAAAAGGATACATAAAAAATAATGTTTGGTTCATTTAGATTAATTATTATGCTAGTAATGATTGCCGGTATTGCCGGTGCAGGTTTATATGTTATGAAGTTGCGTTCAGATAATGCTATATTAAAAGCAAATCAGATTGAACTAGAACGTTCAGTTGAATCACAAAAAGAATTATTGGAAAAACAAAAAAAAGACTTTGAAGATATATTAGAATCAAACAAGCAGTTAAACAAACTTATCAACACACTCAAAGTTGACCTAGAAGAATTAGATAAAAGATTTAACAAAGGAAAAAGAGATGTGGGTAAGATAGCAGTTGAAAAACCCAAAGTATTAGAAAGAATAATAAACAAAGGAGCCGAAAACGCCGCAAGATGTATTGAGTTGGCTTCTGGAGCACCACACACTGAAAAGGAGTTGAAGGCAACTAAGAAATCGGAAATCAATCCAGAATGTCCGGCACTAGCAAATCCTTCTTACATACCATATGAATAAATTTATTGAATGGCATAATAAACAAATAGACTGGTGGAAGAACAAGTTAAAAGTCAGTTGGTATACTGTAACTTGGATAGCATTTGTAAAAGGTGCTTTGTTAGTATTATTGATTTTTATGTTAACAGGGTGTGCAATAGGTGAAAGAAAAATTAAGATATTCTCAGTTGAAGAACCAAGACAGCAATTGGAATATCCAATGCCTACTCCGTTACAAATGGAAGAAATTAAATGGATTATTATTACAAGTGAAAATGCAGATGAAGTATTTAAGAAGCTAGAAGAACAAGGTATTGATCCTGTATTGTTTGGATTAACTGATAAAGAATTTGAATTACTGTCAAAAAACTTTGCACAAATCAGAGCAAAGCTACAAGAAACAAACACTCTATTAGAAGAGTATAAAAAATATTACGAAGAGTACCAAGAAGAACCAACTACAAATAATCTGGCAAAATAACAAGTAACCACTTGACATTTTTCAAATCAATGTTATATTATACTAATGCAAGATCCATACGAAACTCTTGGTGTAAATCGAAGTACTTCTCCGGAAGACATCAAGAAATCTTATAAAAAGTTAGCTAAAAAATATCATCCAGATGTATCTGGTGGCGACGACTCTAAGTTCAAAGAGATTAATGAAGCATATGATATTTTAAAAGACCCGCAAAAGAAACAGCAATATGACTTAGGTGGGTTTGATGATAGTGGAATGAGTCAAGGTTTTGGATTTTCAGCACATGGATTTGATGATATTATTAAAGATTTCTTTTCATCTGGTCCATCTCGTACAACAGCATTTCATAGACAGCAAATGAGAAATAGAGACGTTAGAATAACATTACGTTGTACTTTAGAAGATATATACTTTCAAATACAAAAGTCTTTAACAGTGCAACTTCCTAATGGAACATCTAAAATTGTTAATGTTACAATTCCAGTTGATGCTGATGATAATACAACTATTAGATTTAAAGGGCTAGGTGATGCATCACATGGTAATATGGCACCAGGTAATTTGTTAGTACACGTTAAAATAGATAAGCATGATCTTTATACAAGAGAACAATTTGATTTACATTGTGATCATAAGATAAATGTGTTTGATATAATATGTGGATCAAGTTTTTCTTTACCACATATAAGCAATAACCATATTAAAACTACATTACCGGAGTTATCACAACCAACACAAATACTAAGGTTTAAAGGACGTGGAATGCCAAAGCATAATGGTACCCATGGAGATCTTTATGTACACTTAAAACCTTTCACACCAACAACCGTAAATAGTAGTGTAAAAAGAATGATTAAGGATTACAAAGATGAATAATTTAAAAATGGTTGAAAGCACTGATATGATTTTGAGAACAGTATGTGATCCTGTCTTGGAAAATGAATTACAATTAATAAAAGATTATAGTCGCAAAATGTATCAAATTATGTTAGAATACAATGGTATCGGACTTGCGGCTCCGCAGGTTGGTATTAACAAACGATTTTTTATATACGGCGATAGTAGTAACATGAAATTAATAATTAACCCTGAATTTACAGGAAAAGATGCAGACAACCAAACAGTTATTTCTGAAGGTTGTTTGAGCTTTCCAGGTATTCAAGTTGACGTAGAAAGACCAGACACAGTAACAATGAAATATAAAGATAGTAATTGGTCAGATGTTACAGTGACAGCAGGCGGTGTTAATGCAAGAGTATGGCAACACGAAGCTGATCATTTAGATGGTCTATGCATAGACAGGTTTCTCAAGAAAGAAGATAGGTAATGGCAGACAGAATAGAAATGATTATTGATAGAGCAATGGACTTTGCTCAAGAACGTGATCACGAGTATGTGACACTTGAACATCTTTTATTAAGTATTTTACAAGAAGATCCAATTAGAAAAATTATGCAATCTCTTGAAGTTGATGCTAACAATCTTATGAGAGACATTGTAGAACATATAGATACTAAGATGTTAGATGTAGTAAGAGAAAACACGCAACCAAGAAAAACACAGAGTCTTGAAAGAGTTTTTAATAGAGCAGTAACTCAAGTAATCTTTAGTGGTAGAAAAACTTTATTACCAAGAGATATTTTAGTTAGTATTCTAAGTGAGAAAGAAAGTTATGCTTGTTACTATATGTTGAAGCATGGATTATCAAGAACTAATTTAGTACAATTTTTAACAAAGGAATCAATTGAAAAATATCAAAGAGAAGTTAATTCTGCTATGGGAGGTGAAGGAGAAGGTGGACAACATAAATTTGAACAGTTCTGCAAGAATCTTAATGAAGTAGCCGAAGCAGGTGAGATTGATGATATTATTGGAAGAGAAACTGAAATAGATGATATTGCTCATGTTTTAGCTAGAAGAAAAAAGAACAATGTTATTATGTTAGGTGAACCAGGTGTTGGTAAAACAGCAATTGCAGAAGGTCTTGCTAAAAAAATTATTCAAAACAATGTACCAAAGCCATTGTTAAACAAAACTGTTTACAGTTTAGACTTAGGCGCCATGGTAGCAGGAACTAAATTTAGAGGTGACTTTGAAGAAAGAGCCAAGCTAGTATTAGATACACTATCTGAAAAAGATGATATTATATTATTCATTGATGAAATACATATGATTACAGGTGCAGGTACAGCCGGCAGTTCAAATATGGACATGGCAAACTTGTTAAAGCCTTTACTTGCAAGAGGCAAGTTACTTTGTATTGGTGCAACTACACCAGAAGAGTTTAGAGAAAACATTGAAAAAGATAGAGCATTGTTAAGAAGATTTCAAAGGTTTGATCTTAATCCACCTAACGTTGAAGATACAAAAAAAATTCTTAAAGGATTATCACCTGTTTACGAAAAATTTCATGAAGTTAAGTTTGAACCACACGTACTAGATAACATTGTTGATATGTGTGAAAAACATATACATGGTAAGTTTTTTCCAGATAAGGCTATTGACGTTATGGATGCCGCGGCAGTTAGAACTAAACTAAAAGAAGAACCAACTGTTAATTTAGATACAGCTATGGATGTTGTTAGTAGAATTAGTAGAATACCACTTGCTATGATTAATGTTACTAATAGTGATAGCTATGCTGGATTAGAAGGTAATGTTAAAAAGAAAGTGTTCGGTCAGGATCAAGCTATTACAAAATTAGTAGATAGTATTTTAATTGCTAAAGCAGGACTAAGGCCCATCAACAAACCAATTGGTAGTTTTCTTTTTGTTGGTCCAACTGGTGTAGGTAAAACAGAAACTTGTAAACAAGTAGCAGAAAGTTTAAACATAAAATTATTAAAATATGATATGTCAGAGTATCAAGAAAGACATTCTGTATCAAAATTAATTGGTGCTCCTCCAGGGTATGTAGGATATGCTGAAGGTTCAGCAGGTGCAGGACAATTAATAAATGATGTTGAGTCACACCCAAACTGTGTATTACTTTTAGATGAAGTAGAAAAAGCGGCACCTGAAGTATTACAAGTATTATTACAAGTAATGGACGATGGTAGATTGAGTAGCTCAACTGGTAAAACAATTAACTTTAGTAAGGTTATTTTGGTTATGACATCTAACTTGGGTGCATCAGCAACAGAAAAGTCACCATTAGGTTTTAGTAAAGTTGATAGACAAGGTGAAGAAGATGATTATATTAAAGGATTCTTTACACCAGAGTTTAGAAATAGATTAGATGCTATTGTTAAGTTTGTTAAACTTGATAAGAAAAACGTATTAAGAATTGTAGATAAAAATATTAAAGAAACAAATGTATTATTAAAGGATAAAAAAGTTACAGTGAAACTTACTTCCGAAGCCAAACATTGGGTACTAGACAAAGGTTATGATCCAAGTATGGGTGCAAGACCAATGCAAAGAGTTTTTGATACAAATATCAAAAAACCTTTATCCAAAGAATTACTATTTGGTAGATTGGTTAACGGAGGAACAGTTACAGTTGATGTAGATAAAAATAATAATGAACTGATCATTAACTATGAACCAAAAACTTGAACCATCATTTAAGACCTATTACAGTGGTCTTTATTATAGAGTTAAATTAAACGACAGTTTGTCTATTGATGAACTAGAACAACTGTGGGGTATATTCAAACACAAAGGTAATTACAAATTAAAAGCACCACTGTCAAGTAAAGTAATATGTTACTTGTATGATGAACAACAATTAAAAACTTTTACTAAAGTCGTTGATAAAACAAAAATTGATAATATACAAGGACCGTTAAACAAATATCATAAGACAATGTTGATTGACCCAGGTTATGAAATAAAGAATACATTATACTATAAGAAATATAGATATCGTGTTGATTATGGATTAACAGATAGAAATAAAGCTAATGTAGAAAATTTTCTATCAGGATTAAGATCAATGGTCGCAAATGACAAAGAGAATTTTTTAGGACAAAACATATACCAATCATCATATGGTTGGTCCTGGCCTAGATTATACGTAGCTGGTGATGAACAATTAATGATTGTCAAACTATCTTCGGAAGAACAAATAAGAGCAATAACCAAAGTTGTAACAATAAAGGAGATAAAACAGCATGGATAATAAAGTATACGAAAAATTAAGAAACAAAAAGCTGATTGACATTGATTCAGAAGTATCAGTAGTACACACTGTAAAAGATTTTGGACAGAGTACTTTTGATAAAGAAGATATGTACAATGTAGTTGGCATAAACAAAAACAAGTTATTAGGTACAAGCACAGTTGATGGTAGCGAGTTATCATTCACACCAGAACAAATTACTATGATTGATGGAATGGAACCAAAAAGATTATGCGACGCCTATAAAATTAAAGTTTAAAGGAGCCAGTATGAAATCAATAGGAGTAATAGGTAATGGAAAAATTGGTAAGTCAGTTGCTAGTTTATTAAGGTCTGAAAATTTTAAAGTAGTAATAGCTGACACATATAGTGATGTTGATACTGTTGACATTGACGCAACAGATGAAAAGCAAGTTACAAACTTTGCAAAAGGTAAAGATGCTATTGTTAGTTGTGGACCTTATCACGTTAACAAAACAATAGCAAAAGTCTGTAGCGAACAAAACATTGCATACTTTGACCCAACAGAAGATACAGAAACAGCAGAGTACATCAGTGGATTGAGTAACACACAAACTATGATGACACAATGTGGGTTGGCTCCGGGAGCAGTTAATATTATTGCTACAGATTTAATCAAGCAGTTTGATACTGTAGACAAAGTTAAAATGAGAGTAGGTGCTTTACCAAAGTATCCAATTAACGAAATGGGTTATTATCTAACATGGTCTACTGTAGGTGTTCTAAATGAATATGTAAATCCTTGTGATATACTTTCAAATGGTGAGCATACTAAAGCACAACCATTAGATGGAAAAGAAACTGTGTATGTTGATGGTGATCGTTATGAAGCATTTAATACTTCAGGCGGTGCTTCTTCCATGTGTAAAACCTTTGCTGGTAAAGTTAGATCGTTAAGTTATAAAACAATTAGGTATCCAGGCCACTGTGATAAGATGCAATTCTTATTAGAAGATTTAAATCTAAAGCACAACAAAGAAAAGTTTGTTGAATTGTTTGATCAAGAACTACCATATACTACACAAGATGTAATTGTTATGGTTGTATCCGTAATAGGAAAAGTAAATGGTAAAATGCTAGAAAAAACTTATCATAAAAAAATATATGGAAAAAATGGATTAAGTGCAATTCAGTTGTCGACAGCAAGTGGAATATGTGCTAATGTAATGCTATGGGCTTTAAATGAAATCCCAAGCGGTTATTTAAAACAAGAAGACATTCCTTTCGACAAATGGATAGGAACTAAATTTGGAAAAGTGTACTCACAATAAGGGGTAATAGAATTAAATGAGTTATGTAGACGCATTTCTGGAAAGAGAAAAAGATAGAATTAATGTTGTTGAAAGAATAAACGGACAACGACATTATAAAACTTACAGTACAAGGTATGCTTTTTATTATCCAGATCCTGCTGGAAAGTATAAAAGTATATACAATACACCTTTATCTAAATTTTCAACTAAAAGCATTAAAGAGTTTGATAGAGAGAAAAAGATTTACAGTCATCAGAAGTTGTTTGAAAGTGATATAAATCCAATCTTTAGATGTTTAGAAGAAAACTATCTTGGTAAAGATTCTCCAGAGCTACATATATGCTTTTTTGATATTGAAGTAGACTTTAACAAAAATCAAGGATTCGCTCCACCACACGATCCTTTTAGTGCAATAACGGCCATAACTCTTTATTTAAATTGGTTACCTGAAGAACGTAGGTTGATTACTTTATGTTTAAAACCAAAAGAGTTAAATCAAGACAAGGCTGAAAGTATTGCAGGATCTTTTGATAATACTGTTTTATGTAAAGACGAAAAAGAGTTACTTGATTTATTTCTTAGATTTATTGATGATGCAGATATATTAAGCGGTTGGAACTCAGAAGGTTTTGATATTCCTTATGTTGTTAATAGAACAACACAGGTATTAAGTAGAAATGATTTATCTAGATATTGCTTATGGGATAAGTTTCCTAGAAAAAGAAAATACACAAAGTTTGGTAACGAACAAGAAACATATGATTTAATTGGCAGAGTGCATTTAGACTATTTAGAACTTTATAGAAAATATACATATCATGAGATGCACAGTTATAGACTAGATGCAATAGGCGAGTATGAAGTTGGAGAAAAGAAAGTTCCATATGAAGGAACACTAGATCAGTTATACAATTCAGACTTTGAAAAGTTTATTGCGTACAATAGACAAGATACAGCACTACTGGCCAAACTAGATGACAAGCTAAAGTTTATTGATCTAGCAAGTGAACTAGCTCATGCTAATACAGTTTTACTACCAACAACAATGGGAGCAGTAGCAGTTACAGAACAAGCAATTGTAAATGAAGCACACAGACGTGATATGATTATACCAGATAGAAAACGTCAACGTGATGATGTAGTTAATGTTCCGGCAGTTGGAGCCTATGTGGCATATCCTAAAAAAGGATTACATAGTTGGGTTGGAAGTTTTGATATTAATTCTCTGTATCCAAGTGTGATTAGAAGTTTGAATATGGGTCCGGAGACAGTTATTGGACAGTTAAGATCAGACCAAACTAAAAGATATATTGACAATAAAATTAATAAAGAAAAGAAGTCGGCCGCAGATGCATGGGAAGGTATGTTTGGTACATTAGAATACCAAGCAATTGTAGATAAAGATGTAGCAACTGAATTAGTATGCGACTTTGAAGATGGTACAACAGAATCAATGAGTGGTGCTGAATGGTATAAAATAATCTTTGAGATGGGCAAAGACTGGAGTCTGAGTTCCAACGGAACAATTTTTAGATCAGATGTCAAAGGTATTATTCCAGGTTTACTAGAAAGATGGTATGCTGAAAGAAAAGTTATGCAAAGCAAAATGCGTGAAGCAATTGCTTCTGGAGATAAAAAAGATATAACATTCTGGGATAAAAGACAGCTAGTTAAAAAAATTAACTTGAATAGTTTATATGGTGCTATCCTAAATCCAGGATGTAGATTCTTTGATATTAGAATAGGACAAAGTGTAACACTATGTGGTAGAACAATTGTTAAACACATGGGTAGCCAAACAAATGAAATTATTGCAGGTGAGTATGACCATACAGGTAAATCAATAATTTACGGTGACACTGACTCTGTATACTTTAGTGCATTTCCTTTAGTAGAAAAAGAAGTTAAAGAAAAACTAATACCATGGAGCAAAGAAAGTGTAATAGAACTGTATGATAAAATTGCAGATGAAGTCAATACAAGTTTTCCAGGATTCATGAGTAATGCTTTTGGAGTAACTAAAGACCAAGGTGCTATTATTAAATCGGGTAGAGAGATTGTTGCATCAAGTGGATTGTTTATTACAAAGAAAAGGTATGCGGCATTAATTTATGATCTAGAAGGAAACAGACAAGATGTAGAAGGAAAGCCAGGTAAAATTAAAGCAATGGGTGTTGACCTAAAAAGATCTGACACACCTGAATTTGTACAAAGATTTTTAGAAAAGCTATTAACAATGGTTCTGTTAGGAACGCCAAAAGAACAATGCTTTCAAACTATAAATGAATTCAAAGAAGAGTTTGCATCTATGCCAGGTTGGAAAAAAGGAACACCAAAAAGAGTAAACAACTTAACCAAATATAAAGATATGGTAGCCACTTATCATAGAAAAACACAACAACTATCACACGTTGGACAAGACCTAGAAATTAAAAAACCAATTATGCCAGGTCATGTAAGAGCAAGTATGAATTGGAATGAGTTAAGATCAGCATTTAAAGACAATTACAGTTTGCCAATTATGGATGGACAGAAAGTAATTGTTTGCAAATTAAAACACAATCCAATGAATTATACATCAATAGCTTATCCAATTGATGAGTTAAACTTGCCATCTTGGTTTAAAGAATTATCATTTGATGATGAACTTATGGAACAAACAATTATTGATCAAAAGATTAAAAATCTTATTGGTGTGTTGGGTTGGAAACTAAAAGAAGAAACACAAAACTCAAATGTGTTTGATTCCTTATTTGCCGTCAATTAGGCAAAATAATATTTGACAAATCCATTTAAAGATTGTATTATTATATTATAAATGCGTAAAGCTAACAAGGAGAAAAAAATATGAGGGATGTACTCTTAGACATAGTGAAACACACTCACTCGTTAGGATTCATTCAGTCCGTAAAAATAGACGGTGGCGATGGATCTGAAACAAACATAGAAGCAATGGACGATGATAGATCTGTTGTACTACAAGGTAAATTACACAATCCAGTAGGTGACTTAACAGGCACAATAGGCTTAGGCAAGTTAGGTGTGTTAAGTGGATACTTAAACTTTGATGGATACACAGATGCAGGATCATCAATTAAAGTTATTAAAAAGAAAAGAAACGAAGAAGAAGTAGCAGAAGAATTAGAGTTTGCATCACAAAAAGGCTACAATGCAAGTTATAGATTTATGATATCACAATTGATTGAAGAGAAACTTAAAACTGTAAAGTTTAAAGGAGTCAATTGGGATCTTACAATCCAACCATCACAACAAAACTTAAAAGATTTAAATTACTTTGCAGGAGTAATGAGTGGCTTTGAGCCAACATTTGTTGCAAAAACAGATGGAGATACATTAAAGTTTTATATTGGTGACGGATCTTCTGACAGAGTTGAAATTCCAATTTCGGCAAATTGCCCAACTAAGATAACTAAAGGCTGGGCATGGCCATTAGCACAAACATTGAGCATACTTAAATTAAGTGATACATCACAAGCAAGTATCAGTTTCAGTGAACAAGGTGCAATGAAGATTACAATTGATTCTGGTATTGGACAATACGATTATATTTTACCAGCAAGAACATCGTAAACAGATTTATCTTGATGAATAAATTTAGCTTACGATTAGTTGGCTTGTCCCTCAAAATTTATGATCAGGATAAAAGTCACAGGGTAGCTAGTCTACTCTGTGGCACTAAAATATAAAGAGTTTAACAAATGGAAAACATTAACACAGAAACAGTAATAAAGGATTTAGCTTTCTTACCTTTGGATCTACCAGAGTTTCAGCCAAGTCCAGATTTATATGATAGGCTTTACAAGTTGTATCAATTAGAAAACTCTGCAATTGATGATGACTATAGAAACTGTAAACATATTCCCATTTATATAACTGACGGCAATGATGCTAACAACTACGATAATAAAACAGATTACAATTGGACATCACAGAGTACAGTAGTACCAGAGCTTGTAGAATATATTAAAAATCATGTTCAACCATGGGCAAACCCTTTAGGAAGAATAATGATTATTTGCACTAGAGCCGGAGAAGAAAACCCACCACACATTGATTGTAGTCCAGACAAGTTTGATAAAACACTACAACACAAATGGAGAATGGTATTACATGGTGATGTTGATAGCCTGTACTATATTACTGAAACTACACCAGACAAAGAAATTACTCCAGCAAATACAAAAGAACGTCCATTCATGATGAGTGGTAGCTGGCCACATGGAATGAGAAATAACAGCAGTCAGATGAAATTTACATTAGCAATGGGTTCACCATGGGATGCTGATGAAACAGATGGATACACCCAACTAATTGAAAATTCATTTAGAAAATTTAATAACTATTATCTATCAAAAAAAGATTGGCTTTTGCCAGAAGATCATGTAAACTTATATGAAGAGAAATATAAATGAAAAGAGTATATAAAAATAATCCAGTTGAAGACGTAGACTACTTTGTAGGTAACGAAGTTGAAAAGACTCCGTTCTACGGTAGAAAAACTTTATTTGTTGTAGGGTTAAAGAACCCTAGGAAGATAGCCAAGAGAGCATTGGATCATCATTGCAGACATATCTATCTTGGAGCAAACATGAGTTTCAAAACTATGGACTGGAATGAAAAAAGAATTGAAAAGTTAAGAGAAGTTATTCAACATCTATTAGATCAACGTTTCCAAGTTACATTAGATATCACTAGAGGATTTGACTTAACTTCAATTGATATGTTTATTGATAGTGAATACTTTCATATCATGTACAGCTTACCAATTGCTTACGCAGAAAGATACAAAAACAGTATAACAATAAAAGTTGATGACATTGGTTTTGATAAAACTAACAGCGGAGTATGGTGCAACACTTTAGACAAGTTAATGGATCCTGTATCAAAAACAGAATGGTCATCATATACAACTGATGAGGTTATAGAATGACCTGGTTCCTATTAGCAATAGTAATGCAAGGTCAAATGTCAACCATGACTACAAATTCAAACACTTTTACAAGTCAACTTGAATGTCAAACATACGCAATAGAAAATAAGGTACTAATAAAAGATCAACTTAAAACAATATATCCTATACATTCAAGAATTGATATGCTGTGTGTTGATGGAGACACATTAGATAATATGCTAATTGAGTTTTATGGTAAACCAAAAATGAACATATAACAAGGAGGGAATATGAAAAAATACATTTGGGTAACATTTAGAAAAGAAGGACTTCATAAGTATCCAGCCGCTTTAGATGATCCTAAACTAGCAACAGGCGACGAGTATGATGTAAGTTTTTTAGGATATGTACACAGACATATATTTCATTTTAAAGTTTATATTGAAGTGTTCCATGATGATAGAGACATTGAATTCATTCAGTTTAAAAGATGGCTTGAGAATTTATATAAAGATGGCACAATGAAACTTGATTATAAGTCATGTGAAATGATGGCAGAAGAATTAAATGGAGTAATACAACAACAGTATCCAGGTAGAAGTACTGTACTAGAAGTTTCTGAAGATGGCGAAAATGGTTGTACAATTATGTTTCCAGCTAAAGAAAAAAACAAAAGCGACTTTACAACATATGAAGAAATGGTTTTAGATACAAACACATCTAGCTCAGGTGTTCAATAATGCATCTATCAGATAATTTCAGATTGTCTGAACTTCTTAAATCCCAAACTGCTTTACGTAAAGGGATAGACAATAAGCCAAAAGAACCATATATAATTGAAAATCTACAAATACTTTGCGAAAAAGTATTGCAACCAATAAGAGATCATTTTAATCTACCTGTTGTAATAAACTCAGGCTTTAGATGTACAAAACTAAACAAAGCTATTGGATCTAGTTCTAAATCACAACACACTAAAGGTCAAGCGGCAGATATTGAAATACCAGGTGTAAGCAACAAAACAATTGCTGAATGGATTGAAGATAATGTTGGCTTTGATCAATGTATTTTAGAATTTTATAACGGTGTTGATCCACATTCTGGTTGGGTTCACGTTAGTTATGTTGACGATAAATCTAATAGAAAACAAACATTAACTATTAATAAAGACGGTACATTTACTGGTTTTAGGTAAAAACCTTTAAAAACCTTTATATATTCAGTTAATCTTTCTTTAAAGGTATAAATATTATTACGTTCAGAGTAGTCCTTAGTCACAGTGACGGGTCACAAAGAGCATAATTATTAACATGACGCAAGTCATATTTAAAGGAGTTTATCATGGCAGTATTTGGACCAGATAATTTAACAGGTAAAAGCAACATTGGTAACGGTTTAGGCCCAAGAACAGTTGTTGTAAAAGTAGCAAAAACAAACATCACACAAGCAGAATTAGAGTCAATGGCTTTAGCTTTAGCTTCAGGTGGTACTTACTCAGGTGTAACTAACGATGCATTCACAATTGCAGGTATGAGATCAGATCAAACTGGCGGTGCCTTCACAGCAGGTACATCAGATGCAGTATTTTTTGCATTACAAGGTACAGGCGTAATTAACGCAGACTCATCAGACGCTTTAGGCGTAACTGGTGCGGCGTTAACAATCGAAACAGAATTCGATCAAGCGTAATTAGATACCTATAGTTAAATTACTATAAAACATATTAAACGCCCAGCATTAAGTTGTTGGGCGTTTTTTTTTGGTTTGACAACCAACTTTAAAATTGTTATAATACTAGCATGATTGAAAACATAATGTTTGCAATATCCCTTTATCAAAAGGGATCAAAACCTTTAAAGGTAAGTCCAGCTTTATATGGCTCCATAGTAAACTGTGTTGGCTTACGAGCTACTATATCCCATGTAGGAGATATAAAGAATAATACAGTAGACATTGGTGTTGAAGTAGGAAGTTCAGGTTGGACAAGAGCTAGTTTACAGACAGCTTTAGAAAGCTATCCACCGTTTGCAGACATAGATGTTGAAGTAGAAGACATAAAGTAACCACATAATAAATACTGTTATGAAAGTAACAGTAGCAGTAGATCTTACTAAAACAACTAAACAAGAGTACGTAGATGAGTTACGTCAGAGTGGTGTTGGTGATATAACAAGGTCAGTTACTGTTGATGATAATACAACACCTGAAACAATAGAAATAGAAGTAAACTCTGAAGAAGAGTTTGATCAAGTATTAACTTCTGATAAGGTTGCAGGTGCACAATCTGATAGATTACATTTAAGATTAAAAACAAATGGCAGTAGATCAATTACTCCTAATACTACATCTTCAATAGATATATCACATCACAACTGGGGACTAGCGGCATCAACACAAAGTTCAACAACTTTAGCTAATTCGTACACTTATAATAATTTAGGTAATGGTGTTGATTGTGTAGCAATGGATACTGGAATTGTAGTAGGACATCCAGAGTTTAATAATCAAGCAAACGTTTCAACTAGAATAGATCAAATCAATTGGGGTGGTTCACAAGGCGGAAGTTTTTATACTGATCCATCAGGACATGGCACACACGTTATGGGAATCATGGCAGGTAGAACTTGTGGCTGGGCCGGCGACGCTAAAATATATTCATTTACTACAAACTTAGATGGATACTCGCATGGTTACAATGCTTCGCAGATGGGTCTTATTACAACTTGGCATTCAGCAAAAGGAAACAATAGACCAACAGTAGTTAATATGAGTTGGGGAACTTCAACATACTATCCACCTAACCATCCATCACATTTTATTAATCCTGCATCATGGGATCCAAATTCAATACCCAGCAGTCAATACCATATGTCAAGATCATCAACCTATGATACAATAATTAGAAATATGGTTAATGCTGGAGTTATAGTTGTGGCGTCAGCAGGTAATAGTAATCAAAGAGTATATGATTCAACTGAGTCAGGTTGGAACACAGGTTATTGGTACTTCTTTGATTCAGGTAATGACATGGGGTATGGTACAAATGAAAAAATTTATATGGATGATGCTAGTAGATTTGATCCTGGTACATCGCCACGATCAGGTATAGCAGGGGCACCATCGGCTGGTAGTTATGGAAATACAATTTACTTCCAAGCAACTAATAATGGCCAGTCACCATCTAATGCTTGGATACAAAACGGAACTTCAACAAGGCATGATATTTCAGTACAAGCTCATGCTTCAAACAAAGCAAAGTCAAGTTATTCAAATTATGGAACACCATTAAGAACTTGGGCACCTGGAGATTATATAATGAGTTCTTATATCAATTCAGGCTCTGCGGTACAACTTGGAGCAACAGGATATTATTATACCAAGCTGAATGGAACATCAATGGCATCTCCACAAGTTGCAGGTATGGTAGCTACATGGCTAGGACTAGATCCAACAACGTATGGTGCAGTATCAACAAAAGCAAATCAAGAAAGTGCTATATCTTTTATAGAAACATATGACAGAACAGATATTACAGACTGGGGTGGTGGTTTAACTAATTTAACTAGAGCTTACACACCACATCAAGATTATTCAATTACATGGAGTTTAGGTCATGGAAATGCTACACACAATATTGGTAGCTTTAATGATGGCGATAACTTTGCATATGATTTATCAGTTACCTTTCGTAATGCGGCAACTGAACAATTACACCCAGTAACTTATAATGTTACTACAGGAGCATTACCAACAAACACATCAATTAATTCCAGTGGTGTTACATCAGGAACTATAGGAGGGTATGTAGGAAATCATACACCTTCTTTTACACTATCAGCTACTAATCAGTTTGAAACAGAAACAAAAGATTATACATTATCTGTTTCAGGCACAGACGGGCTGGTTATTAACGGAATTACATTTACTGGAGGAGTTGAAATAAACTAAATATTATTATGTCAAGAACAAGTTCAAATATGTTATCAGGTGTAGTATCTGGTACTACAGCAGTCACAGGAAGTAATACTCCTGGGGATTCATATTACGGTTTTACAGACGGTCTACATACGGTGGCAATATATCCTAACAATTTCTTAGGACAAGTAGAAATACAAGCCTCGTTAGCCGAAACACCAGGAAGCAGTGATTGGTTTAATATCACACTGAAGAATGGTAATTTTGCGACTTATAACAATCAATCAACTGTTGATGCTTATACTTTTACAGGAAATTTCTTATATCTAAGAGCAATAGTTACTCCACAAGCGAGTAATTCAGGCTCTGTAGATAAGATCTTGTTAAACTATTAAAGCTATACATTTGATAAATATTAGAAAGTAAAGGAGCAATTATGGCAATAGGTCAAAGTAATAACCCTAATTTTAACGTACAGAGTCCATCTAGTAACCAGACTCTAGTATATGACAGCACTCAGCAGGCATTTGTTAATACTACAAATAGTGCAAGTGGTGCCGTAACGGGTGCTACTAACCAAGGTGCTGGTAAAGAAGTATTCAAACAATTAAGCGGAACTGATCTCCAAATGAGATCATTAACAGCAGGTTCAGGAATATCTTTAGCACAAGGCACAGATGACATTGTCATTACAGCTTCGTCAACAGTTACAGGTGCGGCAAATATAGGAACAGGAACTGGATTTTTTAAACAATTAAATTCAGGAAGTTTAGAATTCAAAACATTAGCAGTTGGCACAGGATTAGCTTTAGCTAACTCGGCCACTGAAGTAACATTAACTTTAGCCAATGCAGATATTGATGCAGGTAAAGTTGGTGGACAGTTAGCAAGTGCCTTTCTAACAAAAGCAGATAATTTAGCATCAGTAGGCAGTACAGCAACATCAAGAACAAATTTAAGTGTTTACAGTAAAGCAGAGATAGATGCTTTCACAGTTAAGAACAATGGTAACATTTTACCAGACGGTGACCTTACAAGAGATATAGGTAACAACTCATACAGATTTAATAACATATATGCAAACACAGTTCACGGTACGGCCACATCAGCAGGATCAGTAGCATCATTATCTAATAGAGAGATTGGTGACTTACAGAATGTTGATACTTCAGGTGTTGCCGCTAACACAGTTTTAGGTTGGAATGGATCCAAGTGGGTACCAACATCAACATCAAGTTTAATAAGCACAACAAACTTTGCACTGAAGTCAAATAATTTATCTGACTTAGGTAGCTCGGCAACAGCAAGAACTAACTTAGGTGTTTATTCAAAAACAGAAACAGACAATAGATATTTTTCAAAGAATGCAGGAGGATTACCAGGAGGCGATAATACAATTGACTTAGGTAATAACTCATACAGGTTTGCAAACATTTACGCAGTAGCCTTTCAAGGAACTGCAACTAATGCCGGAACAGTAAATTCAATTGCCAACCATGACTTAGGAGACTTACAAAATGTTGATACATCAGGAAAAGCTTCAGGTCATGTATTAAGTTGGAATGGATCCAAGTGGGTTTCAAGTGCAGACTCATCACCAAGTTCACTTGCTGGATTATCAGATGTTGACGCATCAGGAATAGCAAACGGTCAGGTATTAAAATATAATTCAAGTACTTCAAAATATGAACCAGGCGATGCATCAGGTTCAGGTGCAACTACTTTCGTAGGACTAACTGATACACCAGCTAACTTCTCAGGTGCGGCAAGTAGATTTGTAAAAGTTAATGCGGCCGGTAATGCATTAGAATTTGTTGCAAAAACTTTCTTAGAAGATTTATCAGGATTAAACACAGGCAATTTAACAGAAGGTTCAAATTTATATTTCACTAATGCTAGAGCAGATGCACGTATAGGTGCCGCAAGTATTAATGCACTTTCAGATGTTGATACTTCGGGTATATCATCAGGACAAGTATTAAGTTGGAATGGTTCTTCATTTGTTGCCGCTTCAACAGGAGCAGGTGATATTACAGCAGTTATTGCCGGAACAGGTTTAACAGGTGGTGCAACTTCAGGTTCAGCAACATTAAACGTTGATGTAGGAACAGGTGCAAACAAAATTGTACAACTAGATGGCACAGGTAAGCTACCATCAGTAGATGGATCAAACCTAACAGGCATTTCAGCTTCAACAACCTTTGTAGCATTAACAGATACGCCAGCTAACTTCTCAGGTGCATCAAGCAAGTTTGTAAAAGTTAATTCGGCGGGCAACGCATTAGAGTATGTTGCAGATCCAGGTTACTTAACATCGGAAACATTTACAAGTTTAGTACAAGACACAACACCACAGTTAGGTGGGACACTAGATGCTAACGGTCAAACTATTGACATGGGTACAAATGTTTTAACTGATGCAAACCTAGGACAATTTATTACAGCTTATGGTTGGGGCAATCATGCAAGTGCAGGTTACTTAACATCAGTACCAGCACAATCATTTGCTTCACTATCAGGTAAGCCAACTACAATAGCTGGGTATGGAATTACAGATGCATTTGATGGAGCATTTGGATCTTTAACAGGTAAGCCAACTACAATAGCTGGTTACGGAATTACAAATTTAAATGCATCAATAGATGCACACTTGAATCAATCAAATCCAACATCGGGTTATGTTCTTTCATGGAACGGTTCAGACTATGCTTGGGTGGCAAACTCAGGAGGTGGCGGTGGTGGAGACATTACGGCCGTTGTAGCAGGAACTGGATTAACAGGTGGTGCAACATCTGGATCAGCAACTTTAAATGTTGATGTAGGTACAAGTGCAAACAAGATTGTACAACTAGATGGCTCAGCAAGATTACCAGCAGTAGATGGATCACAGTTAACAAATATTGATTACACTGTAGGAGTTGACGAAATTAAAGATACAATGATTGACTTTGGTACTGGTACAGGCCAAGTGTCAACAGCAGATATTCCTGAAAGTACAAATTTATATTACACAGATGCAAGATTCGACACAAGGTTATCAACCAAGTCAACAACTAATTTATCAGAAGGCACAAACCTTTACTACACTGACGCTAGAGTTGATACAAGATTTGACACAAGACTTGCAACTAAAGACACAGGTGATTTAGCAGAAGGTTCAAATTTATATTTCACTAATGCAAGAGCTGATGCAAGAATTTCAAATGCAGTATTGAGTGCATTATCAAATGTACACACAGCGGCTCCATCAGATGGACAAGTACTTGCATGGGATAACGCAAACAGCAGATGGGCACCTTCGAACACAGGTGCTGGAGATATTACAGCAGTTGTCGCCGGTACTGGATTAACAGGTGGTGCAACTTCAGGTTCGGCAACTTTAAATGTTGATGCAGGAACAAGTGCAGACAAAATTGTACAACTAGATGGCTCAGCAAGATTACCAGCAGTAGATGGTAGAGCTCTTACAAACTTATTAACTAACTACGACACAGACGTATTAACAGAAGGTTCAAGTAATTTATACTTTACTAACGCAAGAGCCGACGCAAGAATTACAGCGGCAAGTATTGGTTCACTAGCAGATGTTAATACATCAGGTGTAGCGACAAACAAAATTTTAAAATATAATGGTAGTGCTTGGGTAGTAGCAGATGACACAGACACAGTTTATTCAACTTTCAATTCAGATTTTGATACAAGGTTAGGAACTAAATCAACAACAAATCTAGCAGAAGGTTCTAACTTATACTTTACTAATGCTAGAGCAGATGCCAGAGTACAAGCGGCATCGTTAACAGATTTATCAAATGTAGATGCAGTGGTGGCAGGTGATGATGGTAAAATTTTATACTACGATCATTCATCAACTTCATTTAAATGGAAAACAGAAAGTGCTGGTGGATCAGTAGCTGGAAGTAATACTCAAGTACAATTTAATGACAGTGGTTCATTTGGTGGTGACTCAGGATTTACATATAACAAAACAACTGACACAGTAACAGCAGGATCATTTACAGCATCAGGTGGTACAGGATCAATCACGGCAACAGGTGCATTAGGAATAACTTCCGGAAGTAATAATGATATAACAATTACTCCTAACGGTACAGGCGATATTATATTAGATGGTCAGAAATGGCCACAAGCAGATGGTTCATCAGGACAGTATCTAAAAACAAATGGTTCAGGACAATTAAGTTGGGGATCTGTAACAGGTGGTCCAGCAGATACAGATGCATTATCAGAAGGAAGTTCAAACTTATATTTCACTAATGCTAGAGCGATTGCGGCAGTACAAGGCACTAACCTTAACATGGGTAGTAATAACATTACTACAACAGGCAAAATTTTATTCTCAAATGTTTACAGTGCAGAAGCTGACTTACCAAGTGCAAGTACATACCATGGAATGTTTGCTCACGTACACGCAACAGGCAAAGGATATTTTGCTCATGCAGGTAACTGGATACCATTAGCAAATGAAAGTGCATTATCAAGTTATCAAACAACAGCAGGATTAAATGCGTCCATTGACTCACACTTGAATCAAAGTGGTCCTTCATCAGGTCATGTGTTAAGTTGGAATGGTTCGGATTATGCCTGGGTGGCACAGTCAGGACCTGCAGACACAGATGCATTATCAGAAGGTTCAAGTAATTTATATTTCACTAATGCTAGAGCAGATGCAAGAATTACAAACGCATTAAAAGATGAAGATAACATGGCATCTAATAGTGCTACTCATATTCCATCACAGCAATCAGTTAAGGCTTATGTAGATGCTCAAGTGGCAGGCAAAGATAATACAGACGAGATTACAGAAGGTTCAACAAACTTATACTTTACAAATGGTAGAGCAGATGCACGTATAGGTGCGGCAAACATAGCTGACTTAAACAATGTTAACAATGCATCTCCAACAGATGGACAAGTATTAACTTGGGATAACTCAAACAGTTATTGGAAACCAGTTACACCATCAGCTGGTGGATCTACAGCAGTTGAACGATTTAAAATTAACTACTCAACAACTGGAGCACTAGCAAGTATATCAGACAAAACATCAGGTATATCAAGTGTATCAATTGATTCAGCGGCAGGTGGTGATATAACAATTAACTTTACAGGTTACAGCTATCCACCAGCAAGTATATTACTGTATGGTTATAAGTATGCTTCAAACGTATATGACATAATGCCTTGGAACAAAGATGTAACATTAAGACAAGTACCAGGCGGTGGATCATCAGGATCACCAACAGCATTTGGATCAATCTCATCAATTAAGATTAAGGCGGCAGAAGCAGATACTGGTGCATCAAGATCATTTGGTACAGTAACTCATGCATGGATACAACTGGTAATGGGAGGCTAATAGATGGCCTACAAAACCAATTTTATAGATGTAAACAAACCAGCAAAAGTTTTAAGTTTAAACATTACTTCAATAGCTAACAAAGAACAATGGCCACACAATGATGGACAAGGTGACAAATGGTACTCAGGTGGATCCAATCCAAAGTTCTATCAATGGACTGTTCAAGGAACAGTAACAGCACAGGCACATGGTTCTCACTTAACAAGAAAAGATTTTGAGTACAATGGTCTTGATATACAAGTAGGTGATTGGATTGCAGGTGCAACATCAGGTATATGTTGTAGAATAGTTTCTATATCAGCTAAGACATCAACTTCATTTACAGCAGTGGTAGAAGATTGGTTAAGATATAATACATTTAGATCAGCATCAGGCTCAGGTGTATTTGCATCAGGTGCCGCAGTAACTTTTCAATTAAATGAAAATGGACACCCAATGATAGATCCTATTCCAGCATCTATCACAAGTGCTACTTTTTATCAAAACATCAACTCAAGATTCCAATACTTGAATCCACAAATGCATTATGTATTAGATCAAACATCACATGGTTTTAGTGCAGGAGATGTTATATCAATTACAGGTTCAGGCTTTGCTAAAACAACAGGTTCAACAGCAAGTAAATCAATTGGTACAGTTACTAATGCAGGACCAGGTCCTAATCAATTTATGCTAAGACCAAATACAAGAATTATAGATTTCAATCCATCAATACCAGGATCAGTAGGAGACTTTATATATACAGACAATTCAACAGCAGGTGGATTAACAACTACATCAACTTCAGGTAAGATACAATTTTTAAAAATAGCAGATGCTATTGCTTCGTCAGTAACAGGATCACAAGTGGATCCAACTGTGACAGCAAATGATGTATTAGAAATAAATGAAACAGCAGTGACATTAACAAGTACAACATTGACACAGACAATAGCAGACATCAATGGCGGTACAGCAACACACAAAGTTACAGCATCAACTTCGCCTTCACCATCAACGGCAACCACAGCAACAGAAAGTTTAGCTTATGGTCTAGTTGGTATATATCCAGGTGGACAGATTACTATTAACGGAACCAACGTAACATTTTCAACAACAACATCAGGTCAAGCTACTTACGGAATTGCAGTTGGTATTGGTGCAGACATTGTGGCAGATGTAAATGCGGCAAGTGTAACAAACATTACAGCATCATTAAACGGAACGAATGTTGTACTAACAAATTCAACAGGTGGTACAATTACAATCGTTAATGTTGCAAATGATGGACAAGGTAATCCAGTAGCAGGCGCATCATCAGGATCAGGTTGGGCTTTATCAACTGGAGCAAGTTCAGGTAACTTTATAAAATTAACAAGATCAGATGGTGGAGAAATATTGTTAGATGAAACAACAGGTAACCCATTAACTGATTTAGGATTGTTTTCAGTACACAATGGTAGACATCCTTTAGCAGTAACAGTTGAACAAGGTATTGTTGCAGGCGGAGGAAGTACAACAGTTGTAGCAGATATGACAGCCAGAAATGCATTGTCACCATCAGTAGGTGATTTAGCTTATGTAATAGATTCAGGTAACGGAGAATATGCTTTTTATGTTTACAGTGGAGGAGCATGGAAACTATTAGCTGATGAAGATTCCGCGGCCACAGATGCAAACACAATATCAGCAACAATAACGCAGGCAGGTGGATCAGGAACAACAGCAATTGGTACAGTATCCGATGGTTCTAGAATTAACTTAATCAGTGTTGAAGTAACGCAGGCATTTGATGATGCATCAAATGTTACATTATCAATAGGTGACAGTGCTGATAATAATAGACTTGTAACTAATGATGAAATAGATTTAGGCTCTGTAGGTACCTATACTATACAACCTGCGTACCAGTATACCACAGGAAGTGATGCTACAATTAATGCATATTTTAACGTGGCTAGTGCTACTACAGGAAGTACAAAAATACTTGTATCTTATATGTAACAGTATAAAATACGATAAATAATATATACGGAGCAACAAGATAAAAACTATGAGCAGACCTAAACCAGATATAATTTTAGAACACACTAACCCTAAAAACTATAAGAGTGAACAAGTTCTAAAAGCAGAAGCAATTTACAGTGTCTTCCACCAAGGGAAGCCTATTAACCTGCGAAGCCTTAATACTTTAGTAAACTATCCAGGACCTAAGTATAAGAAAGTTTCGTTTAGTAATTCAGGCCATGCTTTTAATCTAGCTGAAAGATTAAACAAAATCTTTAATACAAAAGAGTTTCAAGTAGTTAAACTAACTCAAGGTGAAGTCATTACAGAAGTTGAAGAAACCAAAGATGACAACCAAACTAACAAGAAATAAAGTCGTTAAACTTTTAAGCCAACACGAAACAAAACAACTTGGCGATTCCACAGTAACTTACTCAGACGCAGATACTAATCCAATGATATGGCAAAACGAGTTTAGTGCCACAGGTAGTTTGAGATTAAACAAATCTGGATTAAATGAATTAAAGAATTGTTTCAAGCTATGGCCTATTCCTTTAAAGACTGGGTTCCAAGTTAAGAATCTACACGTGAAGTATTTGGAAAGAGATCTAATATATCCTTGGTACTTGGATAATAAGAAACTAATCCTTTTTAGCCAATATGATGCTATGGAAATCAAGCTTCAAGCTGGTGATTTAGATGCATGGGCAAGAGCTAGATGGGTAAATGATAGATATAACGAACCACCAGCATTACCTGAGCAAAACCAATAAACAAGCATATAACGGCAAAATCATATAAAAAAGAAGCATTTTAAGGGTCGTACAGTGGGGTCAAAGCCACCACCTGGGGTGTTAGTACCCCCATAAAATAGCCATTTATATAGGTTTTTTTCTGGTTGACAGAATCCTATTTTCTGTTATTATTATAATATAAACAAAGCAGAAAGAGGAACAGAAAATGCCAAAGCAAGAACTACAAACAAGGACTACAAGACCAGCAGATGCAATTGCTGAAATTAAACACTTGATCCTTAAGAAAAGACCAGTAATGATCTGGGGAGCACCAGGAATTGGTAAATCCGATATCATTCAAGAAATTGGAAACGATCTAGGTCGTAATGTTATAGATCTTAGATTGCTACTTATGGAACCAACAGATCTTAGAGGTATGCCATATTACAATAAACAAAACAACACAATGGAATGGGCACCACCTGTAGATCTTCCAACAGATCCAAAAGCAACAGACATTCTATTCTTAGACGAAATGAATGCGGCACCACCGGCTGTACAGGCCGCGGCGTATCAGTTAATCCTAAATAGAAAAATAGGAAACTATGTTCTGCCAGAAGGTGTTGCAATAGTGTCAGCAGGTAATAGAGAAACTGACAGAGGTGTTACTTATAGAATGCCTAGTCCACTTGCTAACAGAATGGTACATATTGAAATGGCTGTTAACTTTGAAGATTGGTTAAGTTGGGCAGTTAAGAAAGAAATTAATGCTGATGTCGTTGGTTACTTGACATTTGCGAAACAGGACTTATATGATTTTGATCCTGCATCTAGTTCTAGAGGTTTTGCTACTCCTAGATCATGGAGCTTCGTAAGTGAAGTACTTGATGACAAAATGGATGCTACACAGATGACAGACATTGTTGCAGGTGCAGTAGGCGAAGGTCTAGCAGTGAAGTTCCAAGCACATAGAAAGATTGCTGGACAATTACCTAATCCTACAGAGATCCTTAAAGGTAAAGTTAAGGATTTAAAAACAAAAGAGATTAGTGCGATGTACACTTTGATAACTTCAATGTGTTACGAACTAAAGAATGAATGTGAAAAGGCACAAAGATCAAAGAAGATGAATGAATGGCACAAGATGGCAGATGCTTTCTTAACATTTATCATGGATAACTTTGAAACTGAAATGGTTGTACTTGGAGCCAGAACAGCTCTTAAAACTTATCAGTTACCCTTTTCACCAAAGAATCTTAAGAGCTTTGACAAGTTCTATAAGAGATACGGCTCACTGATTGTTGAGGCGTAACAACATGGGAAACTCGCTCGCCTCTCTCTGCTCTGTTCAATGTGAGTGGGTTTCCCGCCCTACTAATAAAGGAGGACAATAATGGCTTTTGAAAGAATGGTAATGGACCAAGTAAAATATGATGTTGCAATTGAACACGCAGAAAAGATTGAACCGTGGTTTCAACATGGAACTCTTTGGTGCGATGATGTATCAGATGATGTTGCAAAAACAATTGTAGGATCAATAGAAAACTATACAGGTATGCAAGTAATTAAATCTAAACTAAAAGCAACAGAAACTGAACCCTGGGATCAATGGGCATTTGATATCACTGATACTTCAATTCAGTTAGCTTTAAACAACCAGGAATCAATACAGTAATGTCAGAACATTTACAAAGATTGTTACAAGAAAGAAAAGAGCTTGAACAAAGAATACAAGACACAACTTCAGAGAAAACAATTCAAGTATTAGAAAATCAACTGTATGAATTAAATCATTCAATAAACATTGTGGAGAAGTATGGCAACTAAAAAAGTATATAAGAAACTACCAAAGTTAGATAAACCACAAGTAAGACATTCTATTGCTAGTGAATCAGATGATAGAGTTTGGTTTTATGAAGAGCTTGAAGGTGAGATATTAGACTTTGCAAAATACATAGTTAACAAAGCCAACAAGCTAAAAGGAGATCCAGGAGCAGTAGCTAGACTGAGTCGTATAGGTAAGTCAATAAATAATTTAAAAATATCTAGTTCTATTGCAATGGGAACCTATCAAGACCTTTATACCTTTAAGAAAGAAAAACCAAATGCCAAGAACGACTAGTATAGAAACACACTCAGAAGAAATGTCATTGCTAGGTGAGAAGCTAGGTCTAGTTAAGTTACAAGCTAAGATAAATGAAGACATTGCAAAGATCAATATTAAGTTAGAGAACATTGAGAAGAAGAAGTTATTTAAAATTCTACAAGGAGAACAAGATGAACTTACATCAAAAGAGAATAGATAGTGTTGAAAGATTATTGCATCAACCTTACTTGAGTGCATGGGCAATAGCTTACTGGAACAAAGTTAAATTAGAATTGATATCTAAACAAAACAACAAATAATTTGCAAAAAAACTATACAATAGAAAAAGTACAACCACCACATCCTATACAAAAAAGATCTGAAGATAATTTAAAACAACTTGCTCATGATATCTATACAGGTAGAGTGTTTACAGATAGGCACGTTGATTTAAAAGATAGAAAAGACGGAACAGTTGGAATGGTGTTTTTGGCTTTAGGACTATTGGATATGGTTGAATTAAAGAAACTAAGACTACAAGAAGTAGGTATGATATATGAATACATGGAGAAGCAAGGACCACGTGGAGTAAATGGTTATCCTTGTTTCTTTAGTTTCTATATACTATCCAAAGAAGATAGTAAAAAAGTAGATGAGTACTATGCTGAAATAGATAGTAAGATGAGTCATTACAAAGCACCAGAAGGGCTATATGATAGCTAGTAAACCTAAACATATAACATTTCCTTGTTGGACAGTTGATGTATGGGATAGTGGCATATCAGATATTTTAGAAAAGGAATTGGACAAAGATTGGGTCCAGGAAAACCTAAAGTCCTGGATTTACTTTAGTGGTACTAAAATATACTGTGGTATGCGTAAAGATGCCAAACTAATTGGAAACATTGTAGATAGATATGTATTAAAAAGAAGGTTGGATTATGAGCAATCTATTGAAACTTTGGACTATGGAACCAACAAAGATAACCCATATTTCAACGTTTTTTAATGGTTGACAGAAACCTAAATCGTGTTATTATAATAGTATGAACAAAGCAGTTAGAGGTAAAAAAATGCAAACACAACCAAAACAAAAAGAATATGATAGTGAACAAGTCAAAAGAAGTATTGTTCAAAGTAGAGTAAGACTACTTCTTAACCATCCTTTCTTTGGCAATTTGGCAACTAGGCTTCTGATTAAAGATGCTACAGACTGGTGCCCTACTGCCGCAGTTGATGGAAAACATTTATATTATAACAAAAATTTCTTAGGTGCTCTTGATGAAAAAGAGTTAGACTTTGTTATTGCTCATGAGGTAATGCATTGTGTATACGATCATTTAGAAAGAAGAAACACTAAAGATCCACAGTACTGGAACATGGCAGGTGACTATGTTATTAATAGAGATTTAATATCACAGAACATTGGTACAATGCCAAAAGAAGGATTGTATGATCGTAAGTATGATGATATGTTTACAGATGAGATATATGATCACTTATATAAAACTCAAGCAGATAAAAAAGAAACTCTTGATATGCACATTGATAAGTTGCTTGACAAGATGGAGAAGGATAAAAAGAATGGCAAAGGTGGAGGCAACGGACCAGAACCCATTTCAAAAGAAGAAAGAAAAGCTCTTAAAGATGATATCAAGAATGCAGTAATACAGGCGGCTCAGGTTGCTGGTGCTGGTAAAGTACCTGGCGGAGTTGAAAGATTAATTAAAGACATTACTAATCCTAAAATGGATTGGAGAACAATGTTGGATCAACAGATTACCAGTGTAATCAAAAATGACTTTACTTGGATGAAACCAAGTCGTAAAGGTTGGCACACAGACGCAATACTTCCAGGACTAAAAAATGATATGACAATTGATATCTGTGTAGCAATGGATACATCAGGATCTATATCAACTAAGATGATGAAAGACTTCTTAGGAGAAGTAAAAGGTATTATGAGTCAGTATACTGATTTTAAATTAAAGCTATGGTGTTTTGATACAGAGGTACATAACCCAGAAGACTTTACCGCAGACAAAGATTTGTTAGACTATCAACTATCTGGATATGGTGGAACTGACTTTGAAGCTAACTTTAAATGGATGAAAGATAATGCAGTTGAACCTAAAAAACTAATTGTATTCACAGATGGTTATCCATGGGGTAGTTGGGGAGATCCAGATTACTGTGATACACTTTGGGTTATACATAGTAACCATGACAAAGATCTAGAAGCACCTTTCGGACAAACTTGCAGATACGAAGCTTCTTAATTTATCTTCTATAAGTTAGATTATTATAAATCTCTTTGGTGTAATTTATGTCAAAGAGATTTTGTCTTCTAAGTTCATCTTGTTTTCTATTAATTAAAAAAAACTGATCTAGATAATGACGTTTAAATGTATCTTTCATTTTTAAATGATTGTCTAAGTCTCTTTCCATATGTGATAGTAACTCATTTATTCTTGTGTTAGATTTGTAATACTTTTTCAAACTATTAAGGTCATCTTTTATTTTAAACTTGTATTCAAGTGGTATAGCTTGTAGAGTCATATGGTTAGGATACTTACATTCTATATAATTGATATGGAATGGAATCATTTTCTGTAAGTCAGTAAACTGCGGAATCCATTCTTTAAGATCTAAAAACATAATGTTGCTTCCTACAACATTAACTGATAGATCCTTGTAAAGGTTTGCAGGTAACTTATACAGGTTCTGTTTAATAGCTTTCCATTTAAATGGAGCTCTGATATATTCATAAGTTCTTCCAGCACCATCCATACTTACTGTTAACTTAATATTAAACAGTTTAAAATAATCCAGCCATATTTTATTAACATTGGTTAAGTTTGATGTTATCTGTAATCTAAAGCTATCGTCTTTGTGTAAGTTCTTTTCTTTCAGAGTCTTTAAAATTGATATGATAGTTGGATCAATACTTGGTTCGCCACCTAGTAATTTAAGTCTTCGTAAGTTAGCATAGTCAAACAATTCATATATTTCTTCTTTGTGTTCTTTAGTATTAGTATAGTTTTTTGAAAGTTTTTTAAAGTAATCAATATCATCCTTAGCTAATATTTGACTAGACTTATCATGATCTGTTTTTTTAAGTTTATCTATAAACTCTTTGTCTTGATGGAAGTCTACATATTCTTTTGCAATTTCAGTACTGCTGGCAGTATTACACATTTTACATTTAAGATTACATAAGTTCCCTGGACGTAAATCTAATTGAATAAACTTGTCATCATCACTAGAAAGTATTTCTTTTATATCATCAAGCGATAGTTTTTCAAATTCTCTTAGAACAAACTTATCGTGACGATCATCGGGATCATGATGTACAGAGTTAGTCCAAGCTAATCGGTCTTCATTGTTTTTATATAAATTCTTCTTGTGTCTAATTCTTAGTATTTGATATTGATAGATTGCAATATCTGGATACTCATCGACTTCAGCATTAAACTCACATCTCACACAAGCTGAAGGAAACTTGTTTTCTAATAATGATTTGGTTACTTGTTTAATATGATCACTATCAAAGTACTCATCAATACTATCTACTTCTACTGCTTCTTCTGATAAGCAACAAACTTTGAACCTCCACCGGTCTTCTCTTTTTTGTGCATATAAATTAATCCATGGGGCAAAGCATTTAGGTTTCTTTGTTAAAGAAGATACTCGTAGGTGACTGGGCTTACTCTTCATATCTAATATTTATTTTATTATTCTACTGGTGCTTCTGCAGGAGTAGTAAAGTATTTTGCATCACAAATATCAGTTTGTTCTACCATGTTAAGAATAAAAGTTTTACCCATTGACTTATCTTGAACAGTTGCCGTAATTGATCCTTGAATCAACTGTACCATATATCTTGAAGCTTGATATCCTAGTTGTTGTATTTCTACAGGATTGTATCCTCTTTCAATAAGTTCAATTTCTTTTTGTGCAATTATTTGTTGCATCTTTTCAAACTTTGATTTGGTATGTGTATAACTCTTTTCGAAAAACTTTCTAGGATCTGCAATACCAATCATTAAATTTAATTCGTCAGCCATTGCAAAATAAAAAGAAAGGTTATAATAAACTGTCATGCACATCTGACTTGATGTAACATTATCTAATTCTTCTGGGTTGTCTCTCAATAATTTAACTTCGTTTGCCTGGGCAGTACTAATAAACAATGAAGCTATTATTGTTAATAGACCGAGTGTTTTTTTGATTGTATGCTTCATTTTTGGTGCTCCTTACGTAAACATAACGTATAATGTATTTAATAAAAAAAACATTTATTAACACAGATGTTATTAATAATATTGTAGCAGGAGTAAATATAATTGAAATGTGTGACACATTAATTTTAAATTCTAATGGTAAGCCCATTAGCTTAATGCCTATCAGTAGTGTGCAATGGCAACTATCTGTGAAGCTTGTATTACTACAAAAAGCCAGAACATTAGAAACATACACGGATTGGATCATACACAGTCCTAGTATGCAAATGAATGTACCAAGTGTTCTTATGCTGAATAGTTATATGCATCTAAGTAAGACTCCTAGGTTCAATCGTTACAACATTCATCTACGAGATTTGTTTACTTGCCAATACTGTGGTTGTGAAGTACCTTACGATAAAGCTACTATGGATCATGTTATTCCTAGAAGCAGAGGTGGAGATACCAATTGGTTAAACATTGTTACAGCCTGTCAGCGATGTAATACTAGCAAAGGAAGTGAGTTTGTAAAGCCAAACAGAACTCCACACCAGCCAAACATATACGAATTAGAAAACAAAAGAAAAAGATACCCTATCCAATTAAGAACAGAACATTGGAACAAATATCTTTTATGGCCAGAAAATCTGGTAAATGTAGCATAAAGATCTTTTCTATCATAAATAATAGTAGACAGTTAACACTATATATAATATAATATTATCAATTACAAGGAGAAAAATATTATGACGGAAGTTACAACACAACAAGAACAATCAAAAGAAGTTACTTCTAATGCTAATCAACCAGCTGAAAACCCAGGTACACAGCCTTCAGGAATCCAAATATCTGACTTGCAAACGATCTTAAACATCATTGATCTAGCCAGTTCACGAGGTGCCTTTAAGGCGGCTGAACTTACAGCAGTTGGTGGCATAGCTGATAAACTAAATGCATTTTTATCAGAGATTGCGGCACAGGCCAAAGCACAAGAAGAACAAAAACCAGCAGAAGCTAAAGCAGAAGCAACACCAGAAGCGTCAACTGATGCACCTGCAGAAGCCAGCAAGTAAGGAGACGCTATGTCAAAATTAAAACACTTAGGGCACGATACCTCTACTAAAAGAAAGTATGTGGTAGTGTTTAGAGAAATACCAGATGACACTAACAATTGTTTAGTAGTTGAATCTGATACATTAACAGATAGATATCATGATGGACTAATGAGTTCAGTAGAGAGTGCAGAAGCTCAACAAAGCGATGAGCTTTATGAAGTACTGAACAGAAGAATGTTCTTTGATGGAGATAATATTCTAGTAACATTACACAACAAAGGATGGCTTAAGAAAGTATCAACAGACTCTGTTACAATGAGTCCTTCACCTAATGAAACTATATTGCTGAAAGATCTTAACGTATTGATTAATTCAACAAAGACTGAAGCAACAACTGAAGACAATGATAAACCAAGTGACTTTGCACCAGGCGAAGATCAAGAATCTGAAACAGATGGTCAAGCAAGGAACTTAATTATTCAAGCACAACTTTTAGAAGAAGATGCTAGAAGAAAAAGAAATGAAGCTGAAAGACTATCGCCAGGCATTAACGACCAAACTAAAAGACCTAGAGGTCGACCTAAGAAAGATGCTCCTGTATCACCATTACTAAATAAAAATGGCGAGACAGAAAATGAGAAAGTTTAAAGCAGATAATCCTAAACAGGATCACGAAAATTTTGACAGGTTACTTTCTGAAATATTCCCCCAGGAAGTACCTGTTAGATTCGTTACATCTATCAAAGTAATTTATAAAGACGGTACTGAAAAAGTTATGACCAGTGATGAACTTAAAGGTATTGTTCCAAATATGATGGTTGATTATAAGAAGATATCTGACCTATGGGAGAATACTTCTGAAGTTGAGATATATCTTAATATTGATTTGCTAAAAAAGGTCGTTGAAGAAAATACTGATCGACTATTAAAGAAGTATTAATTTCTTTTAACAATCAAGTATACAATTAGTATTACATTAATCAAAATCAAAGCACCAATAAAACTTAAACCATAACCAATCCAGCTGACTAGCTTTTCAACAAGTGGTTGATACATTTCTAAAACAGTGTTTACTTGATCAATGTTTGCTGAAACATCTTTGCCTGTTTCTTGTATTGCTGTTTTCGTTTCTTCAATACTTTCTACAACGTCTGAAACCTTTGCCATTATAGATCTCCTTTCATGTTATAATGAAATCTCATTACTAATTTATTTAAATTTTCAATTGTTTGATCTTTTGGCGAGCTAACTTGAAAGTCAGGAAGGTTATGTACAATATCTTCAAACCAAATTATTTTACATTTTTCTGCAATAGCCCAATTGTAAAACTTTTTATAGTTACAAAATACCTTTGCCACAGCTTGATCAAACATTTCATTTGATATGTGTACCATCTGGTCACCGCCTGCCCAGTTACCAGTAGTCTCACTATAAGCTAAACTTAAACTTTGTTCTAATTTATTTCTTCTCATTAGTACTTGTCTATCTGCATTTATATTCATAATTGCATCAAAGGTATTATCGTTCATTTCTATTAACTGTGAATAATGATTTTTTAGTACCATCATTCTTTTACTTTTGTTTATTTTATGTACAAGTTTTAAAATACTTTCTTCATTGTACTCTAACTTTTTACAAAATTCAGATGGTGGATAGTCTTCACCATCTCTATGGACATTATGAGGACCAGTGTACAAATCATATTTGTCTTCTAAATATTTCTTGTAACTACTGCTACCAGATCTAACTTCACTAATGATGTGTATCATTATAGATCGCCTTGTTTTCGATTCTCTGAATAGTGTACATCAAACTCTCCGCCAGGATATCTAGCTTTTAGTTTGTTTACATTTTCGTTTATAACTTCATTAGGATCAAGACCAAGGCTACGGCAAGTAGTACTCCAGTACCATATAATATCCCCGAGTTCTCGTTTACAATGAAATACAGTTTCATCATCCAATGGTTTACCTTGGAAGATACATTTTTTAATAATTTCATTTAGTTCTCCTGTTTCTGATGATAATCCAATACCACCTGTTAGTAGTAAAGACATATTGATGTCTGAGTTTTCCGATCTATTTTCTAAATCAGATAGTCGTTGAACCATAGGTGCAAGTTCATTACTCTCTACTGAAGTTACTGCTTCAACGAATTCTTTATACTTGTTTAAATCAATTTGCATTTGTTTACTTTCTTTATTTGTTACAAAGTTCTTTTGTAGCAGATAGTCCGCCATCTTTACCATAAATCCATACGTAGCTTGATACAGTACTTCCGTTATCATCTACAGTACATTTTTTACCAAGTGACATTCTTGGATCTTTAGGAACTACAGAACAACCTGTTATAAAGATTGTTGCTATAATTACTGCGATTATTTTATACATTTGTTTCTCCTTTGTTAAAAGTTTTATCACCTGGCCATAAAGGTAACTGAGTACCTTCGGCTCTTTTTGGAATCTTAGAGTCAGCACTTGATACGCAGGTAGGTGATATACATTTTTCTGCTTTATCAAATAATTTAAATCCTGTTTCAATATTTCCTAGTGGCTTATCATGACAGCTATAACTTCTTTTAATACTGCCATCTGGTTCTCTAATAATAATTGATCTGTAACCTGATGAACATTCCCAACCTTTAAATTTATTAAAGTTAAATGCATTGAATCGTTCTGCTTGATCCATGTACCATTCTTTATCATTTGAATCTTTAAACTCAACTTGAAAGTGTTGTGGCACATCTTTTTTATTAAAGTTTTGATATATAGGATCAGGTGCTCTTAAAAATTCTGGAATAGGTCTTTCCACGTGCTGGTTTTTCTTTTCGGTAAAACCTCTTTGCGGCATTCCGTTGTATAACTTTTCAAGCATCTCATCCGTGTAGCCGTCGACAACCTTTGATGCTGTAGGATCCGACATAGGTTTGAGCGTAACGTTAATACCTCTGTTGTGGAAGTATAGTGACTCTTCATACAGTTGGTCAAACCACTGTGGGACCATAACTTGGTTGATTGTGACTTGGACATCGTGTTCTTGTGCAAAGCATAACTTGTCTGCGAACTGTGATCTCTTCTCTTGTGTGTTAACGTGTTCCCTGTGGTATGAAGCCGTGATACTGGCTCTATGGAACGGTGCGACTGTTTCAGCATATTGTTCAAACCATTTCATGTTTCTGCTACAATTACTTGTCATATGAACTGACGTGTAATTTGTATTTGGTGTATCGTCTGCAAGATGTTTTAGTATATCTAAGTAGCCAGGATGGAATGTAGGCTCACCACCTGACAAACTAAAATGAAAACTATTGAATCCTCTTTCTCTTGCTTGACGTTTTATCTCATCGATCGTAAGAAGACATAGCTCTGTTGGCCTGTGATCTTTCTTATCTGATCTGGCGTATGGCCAACAATAACTACACCTATAGTTACAGAAGCGACCAAGAAGCCAACTAACAGTAAACATATCTCTATAGAGCATAGTCCTTTGACCAACACGGACCAAATCCTCAAAAGGGATTTTGGTAAAATCATATTCACTCCATTTTAAATCATTCATTTAAAAATCCAAAAGTTTGATACTAGCTAACATTAATGCTCCTGTAATAGTCGCACTACCTAGCAAAGCCAACCAAAAACTATAATTATAAAGTGCAACAAAGATAGGAAAGAACACTAAACTTATTGCTACAAAGTAAACAGTTTGATATGAGAATGTTCTAAACGTTTGATAGTCAACACCACTGTAATGCATAATGGCTAACGTAATAAAACTTACTAAAGGTATACCCATTATGAATGCACCAGCAGTTGGATTCTTCTGTGCTAACGTACTAACAATTCCAATTATCAGTCCACCTATTATAGATTTGATTAAAATATCATTCATAACTTATTATAACATCAATGTTATTGTGTGTCTATTGTTTTCTATTTAATTTCCATATTCTGTTCTAATAGAGTATTACATATATACTGATGCCAACTTTTTCCATGATGATCTAGGTCTCTGGCTAATCCACTTTCTATCCAACCCACTTTGCTGTAATGTTCAGAATGAAAATCGTGTTCTATTAATACAAGTGTACAGTCATTGTCATCACATATCTTTTTTGTTAATTCCAACATGGCATATCTATTCCAATCACAATTTATATCATTCAATTGATCTATCAATGGATAGTATTTGCTTCCTCCTAATAGATCATCAGGCTCACGCAAACTCATGTTCATAAGATCTTGTTCTGAGAATGTGCTGGTGCTAGTTCTTTTTATCCTATCCTTTTCATCAACTCTCCACCAGTTAATTCTTGAAGTGGTAACACGAAGAACATAATACTTTGGTTTCAGTTTAGGTATCCAGTACAAAGCTCTCTGTGTACAATGATTCCAATCAGATCCAGAAACAGCAATGTTATGTAATTTTATATTGTAGTGTTCTGCAAACAAACCGGGAAAGGTATCTTTTGCGTTCAACCCAACACCAAACGTATGACTATCACCATTAAACAAAACATGACAATCATCAAACTCATCAGATCTATATCCAAGACTGTTTGTTTGATATTTGATATTTTCTTTATCCCATCCATACATTTGTAAAATTTCTTTAGTAGACATACTTTGATATTCTGGAACAAGTATATCCTTTGTCCACCATTTGTTTTTCTTTGACACTCTGTTATTCATGTGTAATTCAAATAATCTTTTTGTATCAGCACTGAACCATTGATCAACTGAGTTAGGTGTTAGAGTGGGATTAGCTTTTCCCCATTGCTCGTAAGAACTTTCCTGATAGTAATGCAAATCTTTTTTAATCATTTCTTCATTTTTCTGGTTGACCTACACGTTAATTGTG
>MDTB01018591.1_pt1 | contig 42338 bp, 42 predicted proteins | sample 811161 | NCBI WGS metagenome assembly MDTB01 (sample SAMN05326650, study PRJNA326480) | marine metagenome | isolation source: seawater | place: Mediterranean Sea | collected 2009 | reverse complement strand
GATCTGCTCGTCCGTAAACCTCGTTCTCTTCATCATCCGTCCTTCGGTCAGGGCCGGACTCTAATCAAGACTGGAGGAAGTTTAGGGGGTCACGTCACCGAAAATCCTATAGTGCACCGAAGGGAGTTTGGATCTTTTGCAGGGTAGATGGTATATCCAGCGGTCGCCCAGTCACCTGGCTGCACACCTTCCGGACCACTTTGTGACGGGCGAGGAAGAGCCCCTACCACGAACCTCACTTCGGATTTAATATTACTTGGAACCCGTGCGGCAAGTTCTTCCTGCATGGCAATAGTCGGAACATAGACCGTAAATATTTCTTCGTCATTATCATAGGTGACGACGAACGGGGCTTCTCCTGCCCTGACATCAACACGTTTTCCTCCATTGAGGCTCTCTTCCAGTCGCCGCATTTCTCCTTTGCGGGCACTCTTTGAACGTTTGACCTACTTGATTTGAACATAGCGCCCAATTTTTGGATCAACCGACTGGAGAAAAGCTTTTCGATCTGACTTGTCAGCAAAGCTTACGATGATTTTAAAGGTAGGTTCGTGCTGTATTTCGATGTCGGCAAATGTTGGATCATCTGAATTATTGAATTGTTCAGCAAGCTTTCCGACCTCATCCTGAAGCGCAATCCTTTCTGCTGCTTCTGTCTCGGAAAGTTTATAGACTTGCATGAGGTAAGTGACGGCAGGATTTCGACCACCATCATCTGTTTGAGTTCCTGGAGGTGGTGGTGTGGGAGCTTCGGCTACTTGTTGTGCGGATGCGGCGGTGAAAGCAAATGCCGCTACCCCAATAAAAATCGCCAGCTTCTTCCGCCTCCATCTCCTTACTTATTATCTCTCGTCCGTATCATGAGCTGCTGATATCGATCCTTCCTCTCCGACAATAAAAAGGTCTCCATCTTTGATCATAATTTTAGGGCCAGCTTTCATGATATTAAGAAACGCCAGTTCTTCCGGCGTCCGGCCACGCTCACAGACCGGTATCGGGACCATATTATTGACAAGCACTGTTGAGAAGGATCGCTCAATCTCCCAAACCCATGTTATACAGCCAGATATCGCCTCTAGTTCAGCTTCTTTTAAGTTGAGGCTGATAGGCGGCATGACGGCGATATCTTTGTCATTTATTCGCGAAACTTGCCAAGTGCCTAGAAGCTTACCTGTTTCTGGAATCAAGTCTGCTTGATTGGTGGCAGGATCAATCGAACCGCTCCGATCACAGCTAGCGCTAGCAAGCGCAGCGCATGCCAGAATAACGGAAGATAGGGTTCGCGATCTTATCTGCATAATATTTGCTTCTAGCTACTGTGCTAACGCTTTTGTCGTAGAAGGTTTCCAATAGGCTTGTTGCTTCAGAACCGCACAATGGTGACACCCATCAGCGCCGGCAGAAGCGCCCAACCCGCAGCGATGATATTCCTGTTTAATGTGGTCGCTGCGGTTTCGGGAAGATGGTAGCTTCCACGAAATTGGAATATTTTTGTGAGGCCATGCCGCAAAGAATGGCCGTTTTTCGGCTATCCCGACCTAGAAGTTAACGGTCGCAAAACCACCCATTTTCCGCCGATAGAAGCATGCTGTTTTAGCCCGAAACGGTCGGCCAGTATGGCCGGCCGACCGCTAGTTGAGATCAGATTTCAGTCCTCTCGGCCAGCAGCAAGGCATCCTCGATGTCGACGCCGAGATATCGTACCGTGTTCTCAATTTTCGTGTGGCCGAGCAGGATTTGGATAGCTCGGATGTTGCCGGTTGCGCGGTAAATCATCGCCGCTTTCGTCCGCCGAAGTGAGTGCGTCCCATATTCTGCCTTGCGCAGCCCGATCGCAGTCACCCATTCGTCAACGAGACGTGCATACTGCCGCGTGCTCATATGGCCGGTGTGGTCGACACGGCTCGGGAACAGATAATCGCTTATTGAGCCGCCTCGCCGTTCCAGCCACGCTAGCAGTGTGGCACGAACGTCGGCAGTGAGTTCGAACTGCACCGGCCGGTTGGTCTTTTGCTGAATGACCGTTGCCCGATTGCGGATATCGACGCCTGCAACAACATCACTAATCTTGATCTTCACCAGATCGCATCCGCGCAGCTTGCTATCAATGGCGAGGTCGAAAAGAGCCTTGTCTCTTAATCGACCTTCGCGATCGAGATGGAAACGGATCGCCCAAATCTGTTTCTGTGTCAGTGGACGCTTCGTTCCGACATTCTTTCCGGCATTCCATGCCGGCCGATGCCGCGTGACTGTATCAAATCGTGAATATCCCATTGCTGTTCTCCTCGGCCACCATTGGCCGATAGAGAAATGCTCAGATGTCGCTGTGTGGGCCGGAAGCGGACTGTCGGCTTTTGGTTGTCCGTCTATCGGAAGCCGCATGCAGGATCACATGATTTGGAGAGTCGAAAAGCTCATTCTGGACTGTCCGACGGACGACTTTCGTTCGCCTCTCGCCCGATTTGCGGCGGATCCAATTCCTGATCAATCCCGTCGGCCGTGTCCTCAATTCTTTCTTGAGCGGCTTCATAGCGCTCGTCGAACGACGGCTCATTCCGACAGGCCGCAAGACAGAGCAGGCAAATAACAGCACTACCGCGCATCAGTAGTTCTTCCGGTAGCGAACGTTGACATTGGTCGCGCCCGATCCCCCCGCCTGGCTGAGGATCGAGAGGAACGGGGTCAGGCTGACTTCCAGCTGGGTAGCAGTGAAGCCGCGCGCATCGGTGATGAATTCGACGTAGATGTCGTCGGTCAGGTATTGCCCGGCGGCCAGCGCGGTTCCTCTACCGCTGGTATCGTCGGGGCCGAGAATGCGAAGGCGGTCGACGCCCGTTGCCGATCGCAATTTGCCGAGCGGGTTGAGCCCGCCGCCGCTGCCGCGCAGCGAATTGAGCGAGGCGGCGAGCTGCACCGCCTGAATCGTCGACAGGTTGCCGATCGAGCTGCCGAAGAGGATGCGCGAGACGATCTCGTCCTGCGGCAGGCCGGGCACGCTCGAAAAAGCGATCTGCGGATCGTAGGCCCGGCCCGTAATGTTCACGTTGACCGTAACTTCCTCGATGTCCTCGGTCGCGGTCAGGCGGATGACCGGATCGATCGAGGTTCCGCCGGTGAAATCGACCCGCCCGTCGCGAAGTTCGAACGAGCGACCCGCAAAGCCGAGCGTGCCGCGAACCAGTTCCACGTCGCCCGAAATGCGCGGCGCGGTGCTGGTCCCGCCGAGGCGCATATCGGCGCTCCATTCGGATTCGAGCCCCATCCCGGAGACGTAGAGACGTTCGGGCGCGGTCAACGCGATATCGAGCCGCAACTGGTCGAACAGGCCGGGCTGAGGCTGCGCGGGCTCGTCGCCGGTGATCCGCCTGGGTCCGCGCGGCGGCTTGAAGCGTACCCCGGTCAGCTCGGGCACCTGCGCGGAGCCTTGGCGGATGATCTCGTAGCGGGTTTCGGGCAGCGTGATGCGACCGGAAATCAGCGCGGTTTGCCCGGCCGCCTTGGCGAGCCGCAGATTGCCGGTCGCGGTCGCCGACAGCGCGTCGCTGCGCGCGAGCCGCGCGTCGTCCAGCGTCACTTCGACATTCATGGGATAGCCGCTCGCTTCGGCAAGGCTGACGTAGCCTTCGGCGCTGACCGTACCGTCTCCGGCGGTGGCGGTCAGCCGCTCGATCTCCAAGCGGTCGCCGCTGAAACGCCCCGCGATAGCCATGTTGGACAGGCGCGTTCCGTAGGTCTGGTTCTCGTACACGAGGTTGTTCGCACGGACGATCCCAGCCAGATGCGGGCGCTGCACCCGGCCCGAGAAGTCGGCGGCCACGCCGATCGGACCCGAAAGACGCTGGTCGGGCTGACCGGCAAAGGAGAACAGCGTGTCGGCCGGGCCGTTGTAGCGAATACCGCCACCAAGCGGGGCGGAGAGCAACCGCGTAGTCCAGCTGCCCGAACCCGGCGGAAGCGGGTTGAGCGAGGCGTTCATGCGTCCGATCACAGTGCCGCGGCGGCGCATGACTGCGCGCGCCTCGCCGCCATCGGGCAGCAGCTTGCCTACGAAATTTACGTCGACCGGCTGGCTCACCGAAACAGCCGTGGTGCGGCTGAAATTGGCGATCTGAAGCCGCGCATCGGCGCGCGGGAAGGCGGCGGAGTTCGCTTGGCTGAAATCGAGGCTGCCGGTCGCGCGGCCGTTCACGCCGAGGCCCGGTACGAACGCGTCAATCATCGCGATGTCGAGCGAATCGAGGCGGCTCTGGACCTTGATTCCCTCGCCGTAGCTTCCCGCCAGCCGGATATTGCCCCGGCTGAAATCGATCCGCGTGGGCAGCAGCTCGTATTCGCCCGCGCGCGGAATGATCCGAGCCGGGCTGGTGGTCGCGAAATCGATCCCGCGAACCCGGCCCTTAAGCGCGGCGCGCCACAGTTCGGGCTCGAGCTCGGCATTGGCGGCGATCCGGAACGGGACACCGCTGATGCCCTCGGCCAGAACCCGCGCCGTCCCGCGCCCGCCGCGATAGTCGATCTTCGCGCGCGCGGCGTTGAGGCTGAGGCTGCCGAAAGACGTCTGCGCCAGCTGCGCGTCGGCGACGACGTAGGGCTGGTCGTAGAGGATCACGCGCGCGTCGACGATCGCCGATCCGATCGCGAGGTTTGCCGGCCCGGGGAGCACGGTGTCGCGCGCGCGCAAATTCACGAGCGCCTGCTGATACTGAGCCGAGGCGTCCAGCCTTACGATGCCCGCCACGCCGCGCCCGTTCGCGTCGAGCCGCCCGGCGAACGGGCCTGCCGCGGTCTGGCGCAGCGATCCCGAGAAATCGATTCCCGCAAGATTGGCGCTGTTGATGTCGAGCGTCAGCTGGTTTCCGGTCCCGAGCACGACGTCGGCAGTGAGCGGGCCGTAATCCGTGTTGGCCACCGCATCGAGCCGGTACCCGTTCCGCGCCCCGGTGATGTTCGCGCGCAGGTTGGCGAGGCCGATGCCGAGGTCGGGCCGCTCGGCGGTGACGACGGCTTGCGGGTTCGTCAGCGTGCCCGCGACGCGTACACCGACCCGGCCATAGGCATCGGTCACCCCGTCGGCGTTAAGCGCCAGCCGCCCGTCGGGCGCGTAGAAACCGCTGCCCCCGGTGATCCGCGCCGCCGGCGCGCGCAGCGACAGGTTGGAAAAGCGGACGATCCCGTCGGAACCGTACCTTACGTCGCTCCCGGCAACGAGATTGCCGCCGAGGAAGTCCCGAACACCTTCGTTGAACAGGCTGGTCGAGCGCGCCCTGACCCGGCCTGCGAGCGCGAAACCGCTGCCTTCCGATTGCAGGTCGACATCGGTTTCGATGTTGAAGATGCCGACGCTTTCGATCCGGTAGTCGTCGATCCTGCCGTCGATGGCGCCAGTGTAGAGCCCGGTAGACGTGTCGGCGAGCAGGACCAGCCCGGCGTCGATCCGGTCTGAACGGATGCGCATATTGTCCGACAGGATCCGCGGCCCGTCGATCGCGAGATCGCCGGCCAGCCGGACGTTGCGCAGCGAGCCGCCCGCCACCGTATCGAGACCCGTGATGCGCGAAACGCTGGCTTCGATCGGGATCGTGATCCGCTCGGCATCAACCGTCGCTTCCCCGCTCGCGCGCAGGTTATCCAGCCCCATGTCGTTCATCACCAGGCGATTGGCGTTGACCAGATATTCGACTCGCGGAGTGGCAAATTTGCCGTCGAGGGTCAGCAGCGCACGCAGCCCGCTGCCGCGCAGGTTCTCCGCCATCGCCGACGGCTTCAGGAGCACGAAGGCGAGCTTGAGATCTTCGAAACTGTTGTCCGACAGATCGACCAGCCCGTTGGCGTTGAGCGTGAATGCATCGCTGCCGAGATTACCCGCGAGCGTCGCGCGGCGTTCCTCGAGTGCGGCGGACATGTCGATATTCATAACCGGACCGAGCAGCGCCGCCGTCGGCCCTTCGAACAGCCGTGCAATGCGCGTGGGTCCGCTCACCTCGAACGTGCCGTTGCGAGCGGCAAGCTGCAGCCGGGCGAATTCGCTGCCCGCGAGATTCGCGTCCAGCTGACCATTCCAGGCTTCCCAGCTGCCTTCCCCGCCGACGCGAACGCGGAGCGGCTCGGTCAGGCCGGCCAGCGCGGCGATAACCCCGTTGCCGGGTGCATTCAGCTCGAGGTCGAGATCTAGCTTGTTGTCTTCGGGCACTGCGTCGAGCAACAGCGCGATCCGGTCGCCGCCTGCGCGGTTCTCGCCCGAGATCGTCGCCGCATCGAAGCTGGCCTGCGCGCGACCGTCGGCGATGTTCGCCCTGCCGGAGAGCGATGCCACGCGCAACTCGCCGCTGACTGGCGCTTCGGCGACGAACCGGTCGATGCGGAATTCTTCGATGTCGATGTCGTAATCGGGCAGCAGCGGATCGTCCGATGGCGGCGTCTCGGCGAATTCGGGCAAACGCTGCAGCGTCACGAGCCGCGAAGTCAGCGAACGGATATCGATATGCGAATTGATGAAAGCGAAGGGACGCCAGTCCATCCGCATTTCAGGCGAGGTCAGGAAACTTCCCTGCGGATCCGACACCGAAACATCGTGCAGCACCATCTCGCCGTAGATCGAGCCTTCGATCCGCCCGACGTCGATCTCCATCCCGTTCTCGAATTCGAGCGCGGCGATCTGGTCCGAGATGAACCTTTTTCCGGGACCCGTATTCAGGCCCAACAGCAGCGCAGCGACCAGCAGCACGAGACCGCCGAGAACGATCGCGCTCCATTTCGCTATGGTGCGGGCGCGGCTGCGGCGCGGTGCGTCGAGATTCGTTTCGCCGGCCATCAGAACGCCTGCCCGATCGAAACATAGACCGCGAACTTGCTTTCGCCGGGCCTGCGACCGAGCGGCATGGCGACATCGAGCCGCAGCGGGCCGAAATTGGTGTAATATCGCCCGCCTATGCCGGCCCCGAAGCGCAAATCGCTGAAATCGGGGACGGTGCCTTCATAGACCTGGCCGGCGTCCACGAAGCCGACGACGCCGAAATTGCCGAACCGGTAGCGCACCTCGGCGGCAGCTTCGTTGAGACTGCGTCCGCCCAGCGGCCGATAGATCAAATCCGCTTCGGCATCGGGATCGTCCGGATCGGGCTCGAAATCGGGATCGGGATACACCACGCGCGGGCCCAGCTGCTGGTAGCCGAAACCGCGCACCGATCCGCCGCCACCGGCATAGAAGCGGCGCGACGGCGCGAGATCGAAGCGTTCGATGCCCTGGATCGTGCCGACCCGGACGCGGCCCGCCAGCGTGATCGCGTCGGTCGGCGAATAATAGGCCGATCCGTCCATCCGCGCGCGGACATAGGGCGTAAAGCCGTCCTGCAGCGAGCCTTCTGGCTCGACCAGCGCGGTTACGCGAAAACCTTCGCGCGCATCGAGCAGGCTGTCGGTGCGATCGACCCCGACCTGCCCGATCAGCCCGCCGATGAAGAAGGTCCGCCGGTCGAGTTCGCCGAGTGCGAGATCGAAATCCTGCTCGTTGGTGCCGATCAGCTGCACACCGTAGGCATAGGTGAAGGGCTTCTGCCAGATGTTGGTCGAATCGTAACTGACCAGCGCGGACAGGCGGCCGGTGAACGCCTCATACGCATCGTAGTCAGCGCGCAGCGCTTCCGCGGCCAGCTGGAAGGTGCGGTCGCGCCGACCGGCGTTGGAGCGGCGGAAGGTGAGGCCCGCGCCCTGTTCCTGCGTCCCGGCGACGGCGCGCGCTATCAGCGCCCCCTCGGGCGGAAACAGGTTGCGATGCGTCCAGCTTCCTTCGATGCGGAAACCCTGCCCGGTGCCGAAGCCCGCGCTTCCCGCCAGCGTCCGCGGCGGACCGGCATCCTGTTCGACGAGGATGGTTGCGTATTCGGTCCCGTCGCCCGCGGGTTCCCCGCTTTGTTCGGGCAGGACCGACACCGTGTTGAACAGCCCGGTGGCGACCAGCGCTTGGCGCAGATCGTCGACCATGCGGCTGTCGTAGAGCTCGCCGCGCTCGAAACGGGCCAGAACTTCGGCATGCTCGGCATCAAAGGCGAGATTTCCGGTCGTGCGGATTTCCCCGAAGCGCGAGCGCGGCCCGGTGACTACCGGAAGCGTGTAAAGGCCGTCGCCGGTTTCCTGGTCGAGAAGGATGTCGCGCTGGCCGACCTCGGCGAAGGGATAGCCGGTTTGCGGAAGCGCCACGGCAACCTGCGCCTCGGCCCCCTGCACGCGCGCCGCCACGATCGGCTCGCCGATCCGCAACGCCAGGTTGTCGTGAATGAGGCTTGGCGGCTCGGTCGCGGGCGCATCGATGACGATGTCCGAGAACGTGTAGCGCGGTCCCGGAATCACATCGATGACCGCGGTTAGCGGCTGCCCGTTCGCTTCGCTCGATCGGTCGATGCGCGTGGTCGCGCGCGCTTCGTACCAGCCTTCCGAGGCGAGAATACGCTGCATCAGGGCGCTGTCTTCGGTCAGGCGAGCGGAAACCTGCGCGACATTGGCCGCTTCTCCGTCGCCGTCCTCCAGCGCGGACAAGCCTTCGAACAGGCTGCGAAGACCAGCCTCGGTTTCCCCGTCCGCTTCGGACAAACTGTTGATCTCGACGGAATAGGCGACCTCGACGACCTCCTCGTCGCTTTCGGCCTCGGCGAACTCGACCGGCTCGACCTCGAACTGGTCCAGCGGCGGGAGCGGCGCGGTAAGTTCGGCATCGCGAATCGGCGCGTCGCCGATCTCCTCGACAGGATCGCCATCGGCCAGTGCCGGATCGCCGAGCGGCGGTTCCTGCCCCTCTGCCGGATCGGCATCGGCCTGCTCGGTGGCGATGCGGCGTTCGAATTCCTCGATCGATTCCAGCCCCCTGTCGAGCTCCGGGTCGCTCGACGGATCGAGGTCGGGAACCGTGCTGTCGAATTCCTCGTCGGTGATGACCGGTTCAATCACGGGCAAATCAGCATCGGGGGGCGGTGCCGGAATGGCCATGTCCGCGCTTTCCTCGTCAGAGGCGGCGGTTTCCTGAGCCATCACAGGAAATGCGCCGAGAGCGAGAAGAATCACGACTGGCGACGTCGCCCAATGCGATTTCGCGGCACAAATCGCTCGCCGTGAGGTTGAAGTACGAAATGCAGAATTTACCATCATAGAAAGCGACCCAATCGTGGACCACGAAATACCGGCCGGGCCATCACCGCCTGATCAGCAAGGGCCCGATGAAGCCGGTAAATCCGCCCACAGCGTCGATTTATCCCCTAAAGACGCGCCCGGCGCAACTGCAAAGAGCCCTTGGCGCATGCCAAAAGCAGCGTGGAAACAAATTCTTAAACGGGTCTGGACGATGTGGGGCTTCCACAATCTGTCGCTTTTGGGCGCCGGTGTGGCATTTTTCACATTTCTGGCGCTCACTCCGCTGATCGCAGCGACGGTCATGGTCTACGGGCTCGTCGGAGATGTCGAAACCGTCCAGAGCCAGATGCGGTCGATCATCCAGGTCGTCCCGCGCGAAGCCGCCATTGTGATCGAGGACCAATTGCTAGGTGTCGTCACGGCCAATACCGGAGTCACGGGGTTGGCGCTGGCTATAGCGCTGGCTTTCGCAATTTACGGAGGAATGCGCGCCGCCAACGGTCTGATCGGCGCGCTCAACATTATCAATGAGGAGCACGAAACGCGCGGGATCATTTCGCTTACCGCGCGTGCGGCGGCGCTGACGCTCGCCGCAGTCTTTGTTGCTCTGACCGGCCTCATCAGCGCCGGTCTGTTTGCATGGCTACAAACACAGGCAAGCGGGATGCTCGGGCCATCTGCCGAATTCGCGGTCAAGATCATGACGTGGACAGTGTCGGTCTTGCTAGGGAGTACCGGATTCGCGCTGATCATGCGTTACGGCCCCGATCGGGCACCCGCGAAATGGCGATGGCTGGCTCCCGGCGCGCTGCTGGCCACGCTGCTCTGGATAGCAGTCTCTTTCGGGTTCTCGTTCTATGTTGCCTATATCAGCGATTATAATGCGACTTATGGTTCGTTGTCGGCGGTGGTCGTGTTTCTCATGTGGCTGTTCCTTTCGGCCTACGGCGTATTGGCCGGCGCGCTATTCAATGTCGAAATTGAGCGTCAGACCACTGTCGATACCACAACGGGTGCCGCACGGCCGATCGGGCAACGAGGTGCGGTTCTCGCCGATCTCGCCGAGGGAGGCCTCTCGATCAGCCAGTGGATGGAAAAAGCTGAGCGCCGCGCAGTTCGACGTCATTTGCGAGCGAGCAAGTTTAAGGCTCTTGTTAAGCCCTAAGTCATCGGTAGTCGAAGTAAATTCAATTTCTGTGACGTTTGTATGAGCGAAGAGTAGCCGGAAAGTAGCGAGCCTACTGCCTCAATATAAAGGAGGAATGCGGCAACGTTATTATTAATGATGGCAATAAAGTCTGCTGTTGGGCCGCTAGCCGTCGGTCCGCTTTTGATTGGCTTACATGTGAAAGCGGCCGACCGCGTTGTAGTGCAAATCTGCGTCATCTCTGTCGGTCACGGTTTTAGACCAAACTACACCCCTGTGAACCACAATGGCTTTAGCCTCGAGGCTAGGACTTTCGACTATCGAGGTCTTTCTGTCGCCAACCTTCAATTACGCTATGGTCTTTCATCAATTCGTGAATTGCGTGTGCAGAGTAAGTCGAGATGCTTACGGTGTTGGCCCTCCTAAAGCTCACGACCCCGGAAGTCTTGAGGCGACCATCCTTGGTCCACCGCAATCTTTCCTGGTTCGTAATGTTGAGCGCCTTGCAGATCTCTTTCGGTGTCATGGCCTTCGTTGCAATCGCGTCTAGAGCGCCAGCGATATCGCCAGTGATCGAGTTCAGTGCCTGTTCGTCGATCTGACTTCCGATTGGAAAACGAACGGTATCGACTTCCCATTTGGCGCCCTGAAGCCCGCTCAGGTATTTCCGCAGCGCCGCACGTGCTTCCTTACGCCGCAGCCAGAGAATAGGAGAGAGGTGCAGAAACGCCTTCCAGTCAAGCGTGGCAACATGATGGCTCTCATCTCGCGTGATGCAGGAGAGAAGGTTTTCGTAGCTGACAAGTCGCTTCATCATTCGCTTACCGCAAAGGTCCGTGCACTTTGCCAGCCCCGCCAGCACGAGTTAGAGCCATTCTCATGCCTGCAACGACCATTGATGACCCGCAATCGCCATGCCAGAAGATATGTCGATTGTCGGCAAATGGAAATGTCTGCACGGGCTGTGGCCGAACGCTCGATGAGATTGCAGAGTGGTCCGAAATGTCGCCTGACCAAAGGCGAGCCGTAATCCAGGCTGCTGAGAGGCGAAGAGTCGAGGGCTTCACTCTATGAGCTTGGTTCATTTGATCCTCGGCGGTGCTCGATCGGGCAAGAGCCGCCACGCTCTTTCGATATGCGGCCGCATGCGGGGACCGCACAAGTTCATCGCCACCGCGCAGGCGTATGACGATGAAATGACCGAGCGAATCCGTCAGCACCGTGAAGAACGTGCCGATTTCTGGCACACAATCGAGGCACCGATCGAACTCGCTCGTGCGATTACATCGGTCAACGACGGCACCGTGCTCGTCGATTGCTGCACCTTGTGGCTCTCGAACGTGATGCTGGCCGAACTCGACATCGGCAGGGAAGTGGACGCGCTGGTCGAGAGTATTGCGAGGGCTAAAGCGAATGTCGTGTTGGTCAGCAACGAGGTCGGCTCGGGCATCGTCCCGGAAAATCGCCTCGGCCGCGATTTTCGCGACAAACAGGGGCGGCTGAACCAGCGGCTGGCCGAGATTTCCGACACGGTCGAACTCGTGGTCGCTGGGCTCCCCCTTCGTCTCAAGGGTTGAGCGCTCGTGCAAGCCGTGAAAACGCGAGCTTGTCGGCGGGCAAGCCGATGCGGAGGTGATGCGCTTCCCCGACGAACCGGCGCACGGCGATGCCTTGCTCAGCAAGTCGCCGCCAGAGTGCATTTGCGTCAGATCCACGGACGAACCGGAAAAGATCGGTTCCGCCACGGTCTTCCAACGCGGAGGTCGCGATAAGGGCGTGCATCTCCTGCATTCGCACGGCAAGGTGTCCGCGCGTAGCGGCCTGCCAGTCATGATCAGCATAGGCTGCCGCACCGATATCCAGCGCAGGGCCCGACACGTCCCATCCGCCGAGGCGATCTTCGATGCTGCTCAAGATCTCTTGCGTAGCAAGCACGGCACCCAGCCTCACGCCCGCCAGCCCGAAAAACTTGCCGAAGGATCGCAAGATGATCAGCCCCTTGCGTCCCGCAAGCGGAGCCGCACTTAGCGAGGGATTGAGGTCGGCATAGGCCTCGTCGACGATCAGCCAGCCGCCACGATGAGCGAGTGTAGCGCGCGCTGCCTCGATGGCTTCGACAGTCCAACGATGCCCATCGGGGTTGTTGGGGTTCACGATCACCGCGACATCGGCTTCCCCGGCCAATGCCAAGGGATCGAAATGCGTGACCACCTTCGCCCCCGCCAGTCGCCAGCTTTCTGCATGATCGGCGTAGCTGCGAGCGCGCACGGCGACTCTTTGAGCACGCAGGATCGACGGCAGCTGGCGGATGACGACTTCCGTCCCGGCGACCGCGCGGCAAAAAGACGGATCGCATCGGAACGACTCCGCCATGGTGCTTTCGCAGAATGCGCGGGCCACCTCGCCCGGTAAGCGCTCCCATGCATCGGGTGCGATCGGGGGCAACGGATAAGGATACGGATTGATGCCGGTCGACAGGTCGATCCATGGCAGTGGCGCGCCGGGAAACGCGCGTGCCATCGCGTCGATCCGTCCGCCATGGCCTGACACGAGGTCGAGATCGGTCATGACACGTTGATCCAGCCCAGGAGCGCCAGGATGATCGCCATGGCGATGACTACCCACCGATAAAGAGCCAAGGCGCGGCGGATATCGGCTCCGGATGGGTCTCTTGCTCCCGAATTGAGCCAAGGGTCGTTGCTCGTCGTTTCGCCATAAGTCCGCGGCCCCGACAGTTTGATGCCGAGCGCGCCCGCCATCGCGGACTCCGGCCACCCTGCATTGGGAGAACGGTGCCTGCCGGCGTCCCGAAACATGACTAGTATGGCCCGGCCCGAACCGGCACATAGCACGAAAAGAATACCCGTCAGGCGTGCAGGGATCAGGTTGGCGAGATCGTCGAGCCGGGCGGCAATCTTACCGAAAGCTTCGTAGCGCGCATTGCGATGGCCGATCATCGAATCGAGCGTGTTGATTGCCTTGTAGGCAAACAGACCCGGCAGGCCGAACAGCGCACCCCAGAACAAGGGTGCAGTGACGCCATCCGAAGTGTTCTCTGCCAAGCTCTCGATGGCGGCACGGGCGATGGCGAGCTCATCCAGCTCAGCGGTCGCACGTCCAACGATGCGGCTGAGCGAATGCCGCGCAGCCTCGATCCCTGCAGTGTCGAACGCCTCGGCGACCGCCGCAACGTGTTCGTGCAGTGAGCGCGCAGCGATCAGGCCGGAGGCGACGAGGGCAATCAGGGCAGGGCCTAGCCATCCGGCTGGCAGAAGCAGCTGGATGGCCAGACCGATCAAGCCCGCAAGGACCACCAGAAACAGAGTAACAAGACCGCCCGTCGCGATCCGCGCCGATCTGCTCCGTGATTGGCGATTGCCCAGACGCTCTGTCCGCTCGACCAGCCAGCCGAACCAGCGGACAGGATGCCCGATCCGCTTGTCCACCGCGTCGGGCCAGCCGACCACGGCTTCGATCGCGAGCCCTGCCACCATGATCCATGCCGCGGTCACCGCGCAAGCGCCAACAACGCGTCAACGTCGAGGGCCTCCTCGAGCCCTTCGGCTAGTTCGTCCAGCGCTGTGTTGACACCATCTTCGTAATTGAGCGTGCTGCTCCGGCCGCTACGCAATTTCTCAAGCCAGCGCGAACGGAATGCATCGCTCGCAAACACACCGTGAAGATAGGTGCCGATCAGACGTCCGCCCGCTGCGACCGCGCCATCAAGGACGCCGTCTTCCAAGCGAGAGAAGGGCTTCTCCAGCGCAGGCCCCTGCGAAAGACCGGTATGAATCTCGTAACCTGTCACCGCGTCATCATCGGCAATTGTAGTCCCGCTGATGGGGCGGACCACTTTCTTGCGGGTCATCACCGTCGTCATGTCGAACAGGCCCAGACCGTCCATCGACCCTGCCAATCCATCCGCGGCGTCAGCATCCTCGATCCGATTGCCCAGCATCTGGAAGCCACCGCACAGGCCGACGATGTGCGCGCCTGTGCGCCAGGCGGCGATGATGTCGTAGTCCCACCCCTCGTTCCGCAGCATTGCCAAGTCGGCCAAGGTCGATTTGGTGCCTGCGAGGATGACTGCATCGGCCTCGCGCGGAATGGGCTGGCCGGGAGGAATGAAGCGGACCTCTACATCCGGCTCGGCACGAAGCGGATCGAGATCGTCGAAATTGCTGATCCGCGAAAGCATTGGCACGGCAATCAAAATGGCCCCGTCTTTCGGTTTCGCTTGTCCCAGCACCACAGCGTCTTCAGCGGGCAGCCGCGCAGCACAGGCCAGCCACGGCACGATGCCGAAATTACGCCAGCCGGTGCGGTCTTCGATGAAACGCACGCCATCTTCGAACAGGGCCTGGTCGCCGCGGAAGCGGTTGATGGCGAAGCCTGCGATCATCTCGGCATCCTCGGTGTCGATTACGGCTCGGGTGCCGACGAGCGATGCGATAATCCCGCCGCGATCGATGTCACCAACGAGCACTACGGGAACATCGGTCGCGCGCGCAAAGCCCATATTGGCGATGTCGCCCTTGCGCAGGTTTACCTCCGCCGGGCTGCCCGCGCCCTCGACGATAACGAGATCGTGCGCCGATCTCAGCCGATCGAATGCCTCGATCACGATGGGAAGCAGACTTCCCCGATTTGCCATATACGCTGCTGCTTCTTCACTGCGCAGCGCCTTACCGTTCAGGACGACCTGCGCGCGCCGGTCGCCTTCGGGCTTCAGGAGCAAGGGGTTCATGTCGGTCGACGGCTGCAGCCCCGCAGCGCGAGCCTGGAGCGCCTGCGCCCGACCGATTTCGCCTCCACCCGGACAGGCGGCAGCATTGTTCGACATATTCTGCGGCTTGAAGGGTGCCGCGTCGATCCCGCGTCGCCGAGCGATCCGGCAAAGCCCCGCAACCAGCAGCGATTTGCCAACGTCCGAGCCGGTGCCCTGCAGCATGATCGCGCGACCGGTCATCCTGCGTTACGCGGGGCCCAGGATGTCGAGCCGGAAACTTGCGCCATTGCGGGAAATCTCCGCCTGGATTCCGAACACGCGCCGCAGACGCTCGCTGGTAAAGGTGTCTTCTGGCGTCCCATCCGCCACAATCCGCCCTTCGTGCATCCAAAGGACGCGGTTGGCGTAACGCAGCGCGAGATCGAGATCATGGACGACCGTAAGCACTCCGTGCCCGCTCTGCGCCATCGAGGCAAACAACCGCATGGTCTGGTGCTGGTAACGCGGATCGAGCGCGGCGACCGGCTCGTCGGCAATGACCAGCGGAGTCTCGGCAGCGAGCGCACGCGCGAGATGCACACGGGCCAATTCACCGCCCGATAGGGTATCGGCTGCCCGCTCTTCGAAACCGTCCAGCTGGCAGGCCTCGATCGCGTGAGAAACCGCCGCCTCATCGCCCGCTGACAGCCGCCCCAAAGCTGCGCCATAGGCGAACCGCCCGAGCGAAACGATGGCGCGAACCGGTTGCGGCCAGACCAGCGGTCGGGCCTGCGGCAGGTAGGCGATCTTGCGCGCCCGCTCGACCGGCGAAAGCCGAGCGACCGGCTCGCCATCGATTGACGCCGAACCGGCTTCTGCTTGGAGAAGGCCGAGCGCGAGGCGCAGCAGAGTCGTCTTGCCCGACCCGTTGGGGCCGATCAGCGCGGTGAGTTCCCCTGGTTCTAGCGAAAAGCCAGCATCGACGACCAGCGGCTTGCCGTCCACCGCGTAGCTCAGACCGCTCGCTTGCAGAATGCTCATGCCAGCCTCCGTCGCGCAGCGATCCAGATGAATACCGGTGCACCGAGCAGTGACGCGACCACGCCCAGCTTGAGCTCGCTATCGGTCGGCAGAACCCGCACGCCGATGTCCGCCAGCATAAGGATCAGAGCGCCGAGCATAGCCGATGGCACCAGCAGCCGTGCCGGATCGTAGCGCAGGAAAGGCCGCACCAGATGCGGCGCCACGATCCCGACAAAGCCGATCGCACCAGCAAGCGCCACAGCGGCACCTGTCGCCAGGCCGGCGCCGATGATGACCGCCAGCCGTTGCCGCCTGAGGTCCAGTCCCATTCCTTCGGCCGCCTCGTCTCCCAAGGCGAGCGCGGACAGGCCTCGGCGCGATGCAAGAAGCACCACCACCCCGATCGCCATGAAGGGCAGCGCGAAGATCAGGTCGTCGAAGCTCCGATTGTCCACCGTGCCGAGCATCCAGTTGACCATGTCGGCAAGGCTGAACGGGTTGGGCGCGAGATTCATCAGCAGCGCCATGATCGCCGCCGAGAAACTCGAAAGGCCCACGCCAATCAGGATCAGCGTGACCACGGAGCGGGTTCGGATCGCGGCCAGCGCCACCAGCAGGGTGGCGATCAGCGCCCCCGCGACCGCAGCCATTGGCAAGACGAGCGGACCGGCAGTCGCGAGACCGAAATAAAGCACGAAAGTCGCGAAGAGCGCGGCGGTAGCCGAAACGCCGAGGATGCCAGGCTCTGCCAGCGGATTGCGCAGCAGGCCCTGAAGAGCAGCCCCGCTCATCCCCAGCGCCGCGCCGACGAACGCGGCAGCGAGCGCACGAGGCAGGCGGATTTGCCAGACCACCAGCTCGTCACCCTGACTCGATTGAAATGCGAGAGCAGCCAGAACGCGGTCGAGCGGCAAGGGCACCGATCCAAGCGCCACCGAAAGGACCAACGCACCCGCCAGACCTACAAGCAGGATGGACACCACCCGATTCATCGCGTGTTCTCTCCCGCTGTCGCCAGCGCTTCGACCGCGTCTAGCAAGAACCAACCGCCGCACGAGGTCCACGAACCTTCGAGCGCTACCACCGGCAATTCGCGCAGTTGCGCCCGCGCCACCGGATGACGCGCCGCGCTCCAGTTATCGACGTGGTTGGTCTTGCTTTCGAAAAAGGCTGCCGCGATCAGGTCGGGCCGCTCGTAGGCGAGGCGTTCGAGCGGAAGCGGATTCCAGCCGGGACGATCCTGGAAATTCCTGAGGTCAGCCGCGACGAACAGTTCGTGCACCAGAGTGCCTTCGCCCGCGGTTACGCCTGCCGGGGTCATGTAAAGAACTTCGCGTTGAGGACCGGACCTCTCCGCAAGTGCCTTCAATCGCCGATCCATATCAGCAACGAGCTGTTCGGCCTCATCCGGCTTGCCAAGTTCGGTGCCCACCCGCAGCACCTCGCCCCGCACCTCGGCGATCGACTGCGGGAAGCCGATCTGCACGACCGGGACCCCCGGCTCCTTCATGAAATCGGCGATATCGTGCCCGCCACCGTAAGTTCGCACCACCAGATCGGGTTGCAGTGCCAGCACATCTGCCGTGCGCGGACGGACTGTGGGGATCCCTTTGGCCGCCGCCCGCATGTAGGAAAAGCGCTTTTCCGCATCGGGCGACAGGGCGAGGATATCCTCACGATCCGCGAACTTCAGGACATACTGGTCGGCGCAGTAGTCGAGGCTGACGATCCGTCGTGGTGCGTCCGCTCCCCGCTCCGCCACCTGCGAACAGGCACAGAGCAAAAGGCACGCCAGCGCCGCGAGGATCGTCCGAACCATCGGTTACATCCGGTAGCGCACGCCGCCGAACACCGCACGACCAGGTTGGCCGTAGCGGAAGATCGTTTCATACTGCTCGTCGAACAGGTTCTCGATCCGACCGAAAATTTCGATCTGCTCGGTAATGCCAAAGCTCGCCCGGATATCGGTCACCACATAGCCATCGAGGCGAGTGGTGTTCGTGGCATTGTCGAAGCTGTCGCCCGCCACGAACACGGTGGCACCGATGCCGATGCCGTTCTCCATGCGGTAGTCCGCGACCAGACTGATCGTATCTTCGGCGCGGCGCGGTAGGCGATTTCCGTTCACGTCATTGCGTGCGTCGATCGTGGTGTAGTTAAGCGCGACATCGAAGCCATCGACCGGACGGACTGCGAGCCCGAACTCCCACCCTTCGGCGCTTGCAAGCGCGATATTGTCGTATGTCCCGAAAGGGCGTGGATTGGCGGGATCCTGACAGGCAGGGATGGGGTTGCCAGTGCAGCCGACGAAGGCGATGAGGTTCTCGGCATCGCGTTCGAAATAGGTGACGCCCACCTGCGCCCGCCCATCGAGGAAACTGTGCGTGATGCCAACGTCCCAGCTTTCCGATTCTTCGGGTTCGAGCGCGGTGTTCCCGAAGTCGCTGAACAGCTGAAACAGCGCAGGTGCCTTGAAACCTTCGCCGTAGCTACCGCGCAGCACGGTATCGCCGCCGTTGGGCGAATAGGCACCGTTGGCAGCGAAGGTCGTGTTGTTGCCGTAGGTTTCATGATCGTCGTAGCGCACGCCGCCAGTCAGCGAGAGCCCCTGGTAGGGGGTTAGGTTGAGCTGTCCGTAGGCAGAGTTGATCCACACCTTGTCGCCGATAGCGGGCGCGCCGAAGCTGGAGCTGAGATATTCCGATTCCTCGCGCTCGGCACCGAAGACCAGCTCTGCAATCTCGGCTGCGTCGAACACGCCCTGATACTCGTAACGCACGTTCTCGCCGAAGGCGTCGAAGGTCTCGGAATCCGTGTCGAAGCTGAAATTGCTGCGGTCGATCCGGGTGTAGGCGATACCCAGCCGATTGCGCAAACGCCCGTCCAGGAAGTTCGCGTTGATGCCCGCATAGCCGACCAGATCTTCCCGATAGGAAACCTCGTTGGTGTCCCCCAGGCCGGTAGCGGTGAAGCCGTCGATCTCGACCTCGCTGTCGGCATAGAAACCTCGCAGATCGATCGAGAAATTCTCACCCAACGCAATATCGAGCTTGGCGTTGGCGCCCAGGCTTTCAAACCCGTCCGGCTCGGTGCCGCCGCGCGCCTCGCTGAAAGCAGAGATGCCATCCGTGCGGTAGTAATTGCCGCCGACGCTTAGGCCGACTGGGCCAAACTTGCCTGACACGTTGCCAACGAGTTCCGCAGTATCGCGTTCACCGTATTCGGCGCGTGCGAACACACCAAGGTCCTCAGTCGGTTCGCGGGTGATCAGGTTCACCACGCCGCCGATTGCTTGGCTGCCGTAAAGAACGCTCTGCGAACCACGCACCACTTCGACCCGCGCGATGTTGCCTGTCAGGGCAGGACCGAAGTTGAAGCCGCCCCCGGTCGAAGAGGGGTCGTTGAGCTTGACGCCGTCAATCAGCACGACGGTCTGGTCGCTCTCCGCACCGCGGATAGAAACACCGGTGTTGGTTCCGATCCCGCCATTGCGGTTGAAGGTGACGCCGGGGACCGTGCGCAAGATGTCGAGCACTTCGCTCGGCTGGCGGTTCACGATCTCCTCTTCCTCGACCACCGTTACCGACTCGCCGACTTGGCTGATCGCACGTTCGGTGCGGTTGGCCGTGACCACGATCGTTTCGGAGATCACTTCCTCGTCTTCGGGAAGATCGACGCCTTGCGCGAACGCGCCGGTCGAACACAAAGCCACGGCCGATGTCGCGACGGACAGATAGAATGCGGTTTTCATTGCAATATCCAAAGCCAGCCCATGCGGAGGCCCCGGTGCCCGCATGGTCAACTCGACAGATGGCCCGCCGCTGCTCGAAGTGAGCCGCGACACCGGAAACCGGCCTGGCTGTCGCTACTTCGGAAAAGAACTTTCCTGTCCCACTGGGCTGGACCCGGCCCCGGACGAACGACGCGACGGCAGGTCTCCTGGCTTGCCGATCAACGCCTTCGAACCGTCTTCCCGGCGCCACCCAGTGCAGGGCTTGGCCAGTGACGTGTTGGTTCGGGGCTCCTGGCTCACAGTTGCGGGCACAGCGCCGGTATCGCACCGGCTTCCCTCTTAGCTCCAGGCGATTTCGCACCTGCAGCACCGTCTGTCCGCGCCAATGCTCGCCTCGTCCGTTGCTGTCAATCCTTGCCTGCTAGAAGTCGATGCCCTGCTGCGCGCGGATACCGGCGTGGTAGGCGTGCTTGATTTCGGCCATCTCGGTGACGGTGTCGGCATAATCGATCAGTTCGGGCTTAGCGTCCCGCCCGGTAAGGATGATCCGGGTATCACCCCTGCGTTCCAGCGCCTCGATCACTGCCGCGGGCGTCAGGTATTCGTAGCGCAACGCGATATTGATTTCGTCGAGCACTACCAAGGCGTAGTCGCCGCTCGCGATCAACTCACCGGCCTTGGCCAAAGCCGTTTCCGCGGCTTCGATATCGCGATCCCTGTCCTGCGTATCCCATGTGAAACCGTCGCCCATGACGTGCCAGTCCACCAAATCCGGGAAGCGCGAGAAAAACTTCTTCTCGCCCGTCTTCCACTTGCCCTTGATGAATTGCACCACGGCAACCTTCTGTCCCCAGCCCAGCGCGCGGGCGATGACCCCGAAGGCCGAGCTCGACTTGCCCTTCCCATCGCCGGTGTGGACCAGCACGAGGCCGCGTTCTGGATCCTTGAGCTCCCGGCGCCGCTTCGCTTGCGCGGCCTGCAGTTCCTTCATCTTCTCCTTGTGTGTATCGCTGTCGGTCTCGCTCATACGCCCCCTCTTGGTTCAACGGTGAGGAACTGGCCGAAGCCGAGTTCGAGTTCAAATGGGTTCGGTCGGCCAAGAGCCGCGGCAACGCAACGGACGACGCCGAGATGCGTGATGGCAAGGATATGTCCCTCGATCCTCGCGGAATCGAGCAGATACCCGCGAACCCGCTCAGCCATTTGCGCGACACTCTCCCCTCCGTGCGGGCGAGCGCCTTCGATATCTTCTGCCCACTCATCGATCTCGTGACGAGGAATATCGTCCCACGCCTGCATTTCCCAGTTCCCGAAATCGATCTCCATCAGTCTCGGGTCGGCGTGGACGGGAAGGTCGAAATGCGCGGACAACTGCTCCGCCACCGCAGTGCATCGGATCAGTGGGCTGCTGTCGATCCGTGCAAAGCGGCTGGGCAATGCGGCCACCAATGCATGAAGGTCTTTCTGGTCAAAGGCTTTGGCGGGAACGTCCGACTGGCCGTAGCAAACGCCCGCTTCGATCTGCGGCTTGCCATGGCGGAGCAGGATCAGAGCCATGCGAGGGTGCCAAGATAGAAGCCGACTTCGCTGATCTGCTGCACCGCGCCGAGGCAATCGCCAGTATAGCCGCCAAGCTTGCGCTCGAAGAGCAGCCGCGTCGAGATATGGCCGATGGCAAGGCCGGCCAAGCCGCATAGCGCAGCGCCGGGCCCAAGAATGGTCGCACCGATTGCGACCGCAGCGATCCCGGTGAGCGTCGCCACCGCCAACGGCGCTGCTCCGATCCCCTTCGCAACCGGCTTGGCGATCCCCTCGGCACGTGCGTAACGACTTGTCGCGATCACGATCACTGCCGACAGGCGCGAGGCTCCGTGCGCCACGGGCAGGGCGGCGAGTGCGACCATGAAAGGGAGTTGCGCCAGTGCCGCGATCTTGAGCAGCAGAACTATGAACAGGGCTGCGGCTCCGAATGTGCCGAGCCGGCTGTCGCGCATGATCTCCATCATCCGCTCAGACGTTGTCGCGCCTTGCCCATCAAACAGGTCCGCCAGGCCATCCTCGTGAAATGCACCGGTTGCCAGCAAGGTAGCCGCAGTGCCGAAGATCGCTGCGATGAAGGCCCCGCCGATCGCCCAGCCGAGCGCGAAAGCGGCAGCGCCGATTACGCCGATCAACACGCCGACCAGCGGATAGAAGCCGGGCGCGGCCTGGAAATCGCTCTCGTCGAGCTGCGCCGCGGGCAAAGGAAGTCGCGTTAGGAACACCCACGCGGCCAAAGCGGCGGCGAATGGACGCTTCATGAAATCGGGGGAGCGCCGGACACCCCTGCCTGAGAAAAGCTTGCCATGCCGAAAAGCGAGAGCGCGGCGTGAATAATCGGCACGGCCAACAACGCGCCGGTCCCTTCGCCCAGCCGCATGTCGAGGTCGAGCAGTGGTTCGGCTTCTAGCCAGTCGAGCAGCGTCCGATGGCCGTGTTCTGCCGAGCGATGCGCATAGACAAAGGCCCGTTCACAGTCTGGCTCGATCGCCCGCGCAAGCGCGGCGGCAGCGGTCGCTATAAAGCCATCGACCACCACAAGTTTATTCGATGTCCCGGCGCCAACCATTGCACCCGCCATCGTGCCGATCTCGAAGCCGCCGAGGTCGGCCAGCGCTTCAATCGGCGCAAGCGCTCCAGTCCGCGCAGCTGCGCGTTCGAGAACATCTTGCTTGTGGGAGAGAGCGGTATCGTCGAGGCCCGTCCCTCGCCCGACGAGTTCGGCCACGGAAATGCCGCTCAGCTTGTGCGCAAGCAGGGCTGCAGCGGAAGTGTTCGCGATGCCCATCTCGCCGAAACAGACGATCTTGCTTTCAATACCGCATGCGAAATGTCGCCCTTGCGCAATCGCCTTCCTTGCCGTCTCGGGCGACATCGCAGGCCCTGTCGAACTGTCGGCCGTTCCCCCTCCCAACGACAGATCGATAAGCCCATCACGTCGGCGCGGCGGATGCGCGATTCCGCAGTCAACGACGGTCATCGGTATGTCGAACTGCGCCGCGATGACATTAGCTGCGGCTCCGCCTGCAAGGAAGTTGGCGACCATTTGGCCGGTAACCTCCTGCGGGAACGCGGACACACGCTGTGCGGCTATCCCATGATCGGCCGCGAAAATGGTCAACGATGCCGAAGCATTCGACGGAGTCATGTCGCCAAGGATCGCAGCAGCCTGAACTGCAAGGCTCTCGAGCCTTCCCAATGACCCTATCGGTTTAGTCTTGTCGTCGATCAGGCGCTGGAGGTCGGCTCGGGTCATACGATGCGCGTCTAGCGAATACAGAATGACTTTGGAACGGCATGACAAAGCCATACGCATCGAGCGCTTGTGAAGGTCCATTGGCAAGGGCAGGGCCATTTTGCGAGCCCGAGCAGTGTCGCCGCAGTGGCGTGTTGAGCAAACGGCAGCTTTCAAGTCGCGAGGCGAACCATGCTAATGACCGAAATTGGGGCGCAAAGCGGAAGTTGTGCGTAAAACCGAATACACACAGGATTGCGTCAATATCGGCTGATGATCCTATCGAAACTGTCACCACGGCATCAGAGCCGTGGGGAGGGGGAAGGTCGGCACCTTGAGGTCTACTCGCGTCCCGTCGGTCGAGAAATCGTGAACGGCCGTTATGATGGCACCGGCGGGGTAGTAGGGGCGCTCAATTACGACAGTCAGTGGACGACCAATCAGTGCGGCTCGCATCGTTTCCGGCAGGCGCTGCCAGAAGGTGAAAGCCCCCTCGGCAAGGTTAGTGACATTCCCTCTCTCGAAGACGCTGCCTTTGATCACGCCATCCTCCCAAGTGAGACTGCCCGTATGAGACGGGTCCCCGAAGGTGAACCGCACGTGTGTCTGCTTTCCCAGTTCGTCGATTGCAACAGAGAGACCAAGGCCAGCAGCCTTTAGCAGACACGAGGCCGTTTCGTCGATCTCTCCTCGCAGTCCGTTGGCCTGGTATTGTTCGCGGAGCTCCGCTCGCCTGAGGTGCTTGTCGAGAACAGTCTCCAGCTGCTCGCCGAGCATATCGAGCTTGTCGGCCGAGGTTCGAATGGCCTCGCAACCGATCGTTAGATCATCGCTCAGGCATTCGACCAGTACATGGATGGTCGCCTTGTCGGTGTAGCAACAGAAGCTGACGCCCATTGCAGCGCTAGGTGCTGCAAATTTGTCGAACATGAATTTCCCGATGGCATCGTCGATCAAGGACCTGACTTCGGGCCCGGTGCGAGCGATCGCTTCGCGATTGGCGCGGAATGCTTCGGCTTCGTTGCCCAGGCCGGAGATGAGAACGGATGCCGGCAGGTTCGTGTCGCACGATCCGGTCGTATGCCAAAATTCCATTCCTCCATATGCAGGCAGGGGGGCGGACCGAAATTTCGGCCCGCTCAACGCATCGGCGATACGGGCGTCGCGGACCAGCGACATCGTGCCGATGTCTTGCTTTCCTTGCCTCTTAAGAATCTCGTTCACCAGTTCTTCCAGAGCCGCGAGTTCCGCTTCCTGATTTTCCCGGTATGTAAACGGCCTGATGAACTCGATATCGCCAGTTTCAGCAGCCTCAACGTTTTCCATTTTGGTCATTGTGCAAACCCTTCATTCTTATCCGAGCAGCTATTCCCGACCTGCGTATGCGGGCTCGGATTGCTGCCATTTTCGGGATTTTAGGATGCGGATCGGCTACATCCAAACAGGCCGCGATTTTTCTTTCGGCCGTGGGGAGCTACTCGCCGCGACCTCCAGGGGGCACATGGCGCAGACTTTGCGCTCGATAGAATTCGCCAGCGAACCGACGTCCCGCTATGGTTCTCGCGCCCTGATGAAAAGCGCTGCCGATAGCTACGTGACTGCATGACCGACATCATTCTACCCTGGTCGCCCTACGAGGGGCGCAACTCGATTTTCTCGCACGGTCGCAAAGCGCTGACCGCGGCTTTCGCGGATGCGGTTCGGACGCGCGCAGGTTTTGAGCCTCAGGAGCTTCCGGAGATTTTCGCAGCCGCAGAAGATGATGGCGAGAACGACGCAGCGCGAGATCTTGTACGACTGGATGCAGAGCATCTGGCGCGCACATTTTCCAGCGGTCGCCTTGAGACATTCGCACGGCCACTGGGCGGAGGTAAGATTGTACCGGTCGACCAGACCCTCTGGGAAGTGGACGATGTGTTGCCGAGATTCGCTACCGGAGCCTTCAATATGGACCAGTGGGCCGATGCAGGTGCGCCGTCAACGCATCGTATCTTCGTGGATTGCGCAGCGTTCGATGCGTGGCTGGCGGCGCTCAAACCTTTTGGACCGCTGAACCGTCGCCAGGTCGAAGAAATTGTCGATCCGCAATTGCGGGCCGCGCGCGCTGTCGCCACACGACAGATCGCACATCATCCAGAAACGGCGAATAACGCGCAGGAGCACCTGCAGGCTGCCGGCAATCTTGCCGGTGTCGGTCCCGAATTGCTTTCCATCGACGAGGTAATCGATCTGATCGGAAGAAGCCGTTCGACCATTTACGACGATGAGAAGAAAGGCGCTTTTCCACGACGGCTGAAGCTAGGTTCGAGCACGCGCTGGATGAAGTCCGAAGTTCTTGCCTGGATCGCGGAACAGGCTGCTAAAAGAGGCGGAGACTAACGCCGCTTCCGGCGAGGGCTGTCGATGATCTCGTCTGCGGCAATGGCCCCTTCCATGATCATGTCAGCCCAGCATTGAGCAAGTTCGCGCCTACGCGGCATGTAAGCGGCGCGGTTGTAGCGAAGCTCGCTGGCGCTCATGCCTTTCGGGGTATGGGCAAGCATCAGGTCGATGATCATGCGATCGGCCAGAAGGCGCACGTCTGCCCCCAGTTCGCGCTCGGCCTGCTCGTTCATGACGGTCGAGAAGCTGGAGCGCCAGCCATGCGGCACGTGGCGTCCTTTGTATCCTTCGCGATTGTAGAGATAGCCGATCGCATTTTCGCTGATGGGTTTCAGGCCCGATCGTGCGCCTGGTAACACAAATGGCGAGCGTCCGGTCAGCCAGCGGACGGCGCGTAATGATTCCACCGCTTGGGAAGAGAGGGGGACGGGATGCTCGAACGCCTCATCGCTGCGAAGATGAAGCTCCTGTTTGATCTTCTCCGCTGGCACTTTCCAGAGCGCATCGCTGCTGTTCGCATCGGCATTTGCCCAGTCGATGCCGGTAATGTCATCCCATTCCATGAAACGCACCATGCCCGGCCTCTGCGCGGTCAGGGCCAGCAGACGGGCAGCGAGACGAACGACTGGCGAGGCACCTGCTCTGTCGATGTCGCCCATCAACGTGCGAATTGCGTTGACACTCAGTAGAGCGGGGTAGCGTTTTGCCGGCGGCAAGGGCTTCAATGCATCGTTGATGTCTGCTGCGGGATTTTCGAGCTTGGCGCCCTCGGCATTGGCGTAGCGATAGATCGCGGCCACGCGCTGCTTGATCCGGCGGGCTGTCTCTATGGCGCCGCGTCCCTCGATCTTGCGCAGGATCGATAGCAGCAGGGGCTTGTCTATCTCGGCCAGCGGCATCGATCCGAGATGCGGGAAGATATCACGTTCAAGGCTGGTGATGACATCGCTGGCATGGACAGGCTTCCAGCGTTCGATCTGGAGAGCGTGCCACTCGCGCGCCACCTCTTCGAACGATTTAACCGAATCGCTTGTCCTCACCAAGCGGCCTCGCCTTGCGGCGTGCCGGGGATCGCGGCCCTCGCGCAGGATCTTCTTCGCCTTGTCCCGTTTCTCGCGGGCATCCGCCAGCGATACCTCGGGGTATGCGCCCAGCGTCAGCAGCCGCTCCTTCTTCTCGAAGCGGTATTTGTAACGCCAGCTCTTATGTCCGCTTGCGGCTATATGCAGATGCAGGCCACGGCTGTCGGTTAGTTTATAGGCCTTAATCCTCGCACCTGCCGCGCGCACCGCCTTGTCCGTCAGCATCCGATACCCCCAATCTGGCAAGTTCGTTACCCCCAATTTACCCCCATTTGCGTTCGGCTAGGGGCAGATCGGTTCGGACAGCATAGGAGTCGGAAATGGCGGAATTGTAAACCTTTCCGGGCAATTTCGGCCAGGATTGGATTAGCCTGAAAGTGCCGGTGGCGGAGACGGAGGGATTCGAACCCTCGATACCCCGATAGAGGTATGGCTCCTTAGCAGGGAGCTGGTTTCAGCCACTCACCCACGTCTCCGCACGCGTCCTGCGACGCGAGAGCCGCGCGCTATACCGAGGGCGGGGGGTGGGCACAAGGGCGCATCGCCAAGGAATTCGCGCACTGTACAGCGACCGCGTCGGACGCGTTTTCGATTCGGTTCGGCCCGTTTTCGATTCGCCTCGCCGTGTTCGCCCTTGATGCGTGAGGTTCAGGCGATTCAGTCTACAGGCGGAATTGCCCGTACAACCATTCGCGAAGGAGCGTGGCCCATGCCCCGCACTCTCAGCATCCGGCGTGTCGCCACGCTTCTCGCGGCGATCTTCGCCATGGCTTCCGCCCCGCTTGCCGCGCAATCGATAGAGCAGGTCGATCCGAATCTGCAGATCGACGGCGATATCTCCGAAAATCCCGGCGAACCTTCGGTCTATGGCAATCCCGATTACCCCGCACAGCAGCCGGCCCCGGCAGAGCCTGAATCGCAGGTTTCGACCTGGAGCGATCTTTCCCCCTCGAACGATCAGGCCACCGAAAGCGAGACCTACGGCAGCACCGCTGCTACGCCCGCGCCCGCCTATGCGGAGGCCGCGCGGGATGCCGCGGACGACCCCAATACCTGGCAGGATGACGATCTGATCGGCGCCGCGCAGGGTTTCTTCGGCGAAAATGCCGAAGGGATCGCCCGAATGATCGAGCGGGTGCTGGCCGATCAGGGCAAGCCCAACGGCTACATCGTGGGGCGCGAGGCGGGCGGTGCGTTCATCGTCGGGGCGCGCTACGGATCGGGCACGCTCTATCACAAGATCGAAGGCAAGCGTCCGGTCTACTGGACGGGCCCCTCGATCGGGTTCGATGTGGGCGCGAATGGGGGCAAGACCTTCGTGCTGGTCTACAACCTGTTCGACACCGAAGAGCTCTACGCGCGCTTCCCGGCGGGCGAGGGGCAGGCCTATTTCATCGGCGGTGTCACCGCGAGCTACCTGCGCAAGGGCGACAAGGTGCTGATCCCGATCCGCATGGGGGCAGGCCTGCGCCTGGGCGTGAACGCGGGCTACATGAAATTCTCCAAGGAGCATCGCTGGTTGCCGTTCTGACGGCGCTGCACTGCACATTAGCGGTTGCCCTCCCGCCCCGGCGATAGCATGGGGCGGGCATGCTCGATCGCCTGCAAGACACTCCGCCCGACGCGCTGCTCGCGCTCATCAAGCAATTCGCCGCCGACGAGCGCGAGGACAAGATCGACCTCGGCGTGGGCGTGTACCGCACCGACGACGGCGCGACGCCCGTGTTCGCGGCGGTCAAGGCGGCGGAGCGGCGCCTGCTGGATGAGCAGGACAGCAAGAGCTATCTGGGGCCGGAGGGCGACAGCGGTTTCGTCAATGCGCTGATGCCGATCGTCTTCGGATCGGACGCGACGATGGGCGGCCGGATCGACGGTTTGCAGACCCCCGGCGGGACCGGCGCGGTGCGCCTCGCCATTGCCATCGCGCAGAAGGCCGGGGTGACGCGCGTGCATGTCGGCACGCCGAGCTGGCCCAACCATATTCCGATCATTACCGATGTCGGGCTGGAAGCGCCCACGTTCAGCCACGCAAAGGCCGATGGCAGTGCCGATGCCGACGCGCTGCTCGAGATTATCCGTGCCGGGCGCGAAGGCGATGCGGTGCTGATCCACGCCTGCTGCCACAACCCCACCGGGATCGACTATTCGCCCGAGCAATGGGACGAGATCGCCGAGGCGCTTTCCACCAGCCCCGTGCTGCCGATCATCGACATTGCCTATCAGGGCCTTGGCGAGGGGCTGGAAGAAGATGCGGCGGGCCTGCGCAAGGTGCTGGCCAGGGTGCCCTACGCGCTGGTGGCCTATAGCTGCGACAAGAACTTCGGCCTCTATCGGGACCGGGTGGGCGCTTTTTACGCCAAGGTTGCCGAGCCCGCGCAACTGGGCGCGGCACTTTCGAACGCGGCAGCGCTGGCGCGCGCCAACTGGTCGATGCCGCCCGATCATGGCGGCGCTGTGGTGCGCATCGCCCTGCGTGACGAGGAAATGCGCCAGACCTGGCTCGACGAACTGACCGGCATGCGCGAGCGGTTGCGCTGGGTGCGCTCCTACCTCGCCAAGGCGGACGGCAAGGTGGACGGCGTGCCGCTGGGACACCTGGAGGATCAGAACGGACTGTTCGCGATGCTGCCGCTGAACAAGGACCAGATCGCGAAGCTGCGCGACGATCACGCCGTTTACATGGCCGGTTCGGGGCGCATCAACATCGCCGGGCTGACCAAGGGCAACATCGACAAGTTCGTCGTCGCTCTGGCGGATGTCTCTGCCTGATCTGGACCGGCAGCCGCGCCTCGAAGGGGCGCGGTATCTGCTGCGGCCGCTTGCCGCCGAGGACTGGGACGCGCTCTACGCAATCGCCTCGGACCCGGCGGTGTGGGAACAGCATCCCATGCAGGATCGCTGGCGCCGGGATGTGTTCCGCGACTTTTTCGACGATGCGCTGGCCAGGGGCGGCGCGCTGGCGATCATCGACAAGGACAGGGGCGAGATCATCGGCTCGTCGCGGTTCCAGGCGCTGAAGAGTGCCGAGGAGGACGAGGAAGAGCAAAGCTCGGTCGAGATCGGCTGGACCTTCCTCGCCACGCGCTACTGGGGGAAGGGCGCCAACCGGGAGATCAAGCGGCTGATGGTCGGCCATGCTCTCGAGAGTGTCGAGCGTGTCGATTTCCGCGTTGGCGAGGCCAACTGGCGCAGCCGCACCGCGCTGGAAAATATCGGGGCACAGCGTACCCGGCGAACCGACCTTTCCAAATACCAGCGCAAGCGCGTGCTGCATCTGATCTACGCCATCAGCCGCGAAGATTTTGCGGATGGCCCGCTGACAAGCGACACCTAGGCGCGCGCGCGGGACTCAGCGGCTTCGGGCGGACATCGGCAGGCGCCGGGTCATGCGCAGCCCGTCGCGCATGTTCAGTACAAGGAGCGTAAGGTTCACCGCGCCTGCGAGAAGTTCCACGGCCTGTACCATGTAGAACACCGTATCGAATTCGCCCGCCTCGGCTTTCCGGGCGAGGAACAACGCCGCCGGGATGAGGATGATCGCGCCGTTCGCCGCAATGATCGGCATGCGCCGCAGCTTGCGCCCGACAAGGCCTCCGCGCGCCCCGCGCGACCGGATGAACCCCGTGCCGCCCGTAGCGGCCAGCGCGGGGACGAGCAGCAGGAAGCCCCAGGGTATCGCCAGTTTGACACTCGCGATCTGCGCATGGCTGCCCAACGCTTCCACCAGGACAGTCGACAGCCAGAAGATCGCTATCAGCAGGGTCGCGAGCGTCCCGGCGATGGGGTGGATCAGTTTCGACATGGTGAAGCTCCGCTCTCGCTCGCCGCGCCGCGACCACCGCGACGGGAATTGCATAGCTAGCTATTCAACGTATCGATAGCAAGCTATAGTTATTTGCATAGCGAGCTATGCTGGCCTATCGGGGGCCATGCGCTTCTCGAAAGACACTTCCGCCGGCTATCTGGTCAACGACCTTGCCCGACGCTTTGCGGCTGCGCTGCAAGCGCGGATCAAGCCCCTGGGGCTTTCCACCGGTGTCTTCCCGGTGATGGTTCAGCTGTGGGAGGATGACGGTCTGACGCAGACAGAGCTGGTCCGCCGGATAGGGGTGGAGCAGGCCACCATGGCGAACACGCTCGCGCGGATGCAGCGTGACGGGTTGATCGCCAGACAGCGCAGCAAGGCCGATGGCCGGGTGCAGGAGATCCGCCTCACCGACCGGGGCCAGAGCCTGCGCGGCCCGGCTATCGATGCGGCGCTGGCGGTGAACGACACAGCGCTGGCGAGCCTGTCGCCCGAAGAGCGCGAGCAGTTCCTGGGCCTGATGGGCAAGATCATCCGCACCTTCGACCACGATGGGGAGGGCGCTGACGCCGCGGATTAGAGATCCGCTGGCTCACCGCTGACCGGGCTGGGAAAGGGCGCCCTGCCCACTGGACAACTGCGGCTGACGCTATATATACGTTTCATATACGAAACATATAAGAGGGTCGCTCTATGGGTCTGGTGAAAATCGACGACGAACTGCACGAACAGGCGCGCACCGCCAGTGCGGTGATGTGCCGGTCCATCAATGCCCAGGCGGAATTCTGGATGAAGATCGGACGGCTGGCCGAGGCCAATCCGACACTGTCGTTCAACGATATCGTCAAGCAGAAGCTCGCGCTTGCCAGCGAAAGCGAGGAGGCCAGCGAAACCCGCGCTGCCGCGTGATATGGTCAAGACGTCCGAAGAAATCGCATTGATGCGCGTATCGGGGCGGCTGCTCGCTTCGGTGTTCGAAATGCTCGACACGCTCGATCTGGCAGGCATGTCGACCATGCAGGTCAATGATCGCGTCGAACGGTTCATCCGCGACGACCTGGCCGCGCGGCCGGCCAGCAAGGGGCAGTACGGCTACGAATACGTGCTCAACTGCTCGATCAACGAGGTGGTGTGTCACGGCGTGCCATCGGCCGATGTGATCTTGCGCGATGGCGACATCGTAAATCTCGATATCACGCTGGAGAAGAACGGGTTCATCGCCGATTCCAGCAAGACCTATCTCGTCGGCAATGTCTCGCCTCAGGGCAGGCGCATCGCCCGCGTCGCGCAGGACGCGATGTGGGCGGGCATCCGCGCGGTCCGCCCCGGCGCGTCTCTGGGCGATGTGGGCCATGCGATCGAAGAGCATGCGAAGAAGAACGGCTGCTCGGTCGTGCGCGAATATTGCGGCCACGGCATAGGGCGCGACATGCACGAGGAGCCGCAGGTGCTCAACCACGGGCGCCCGGGCAGAGGCCTGCTGCTGCGCGAAGGGATGACCTTCACCATCGAGCCCATGGTCAATCTGGGCCGCGCCGCGACCGTCACGCTGGACGATGGCTGGACGGTCGTGACACGGGACGCAAAGCTCTCCGCGCAGTTCGAGCACACCGTGGCCGTCACTGCGAATGGCGTGGAGGTGCTGACGCTGAGGCAGGACGAAACGGCCCCGGCCTGACATCTGGCACCGGGCGCTGTCCTACACCGTCTTGTATCGCTATCGTCCGGCCGTTCTTTGACACCGTTCGCCGCCGTAAAAATCCGCGCTGTGAAAGCACGAGGAATTCTCCCTCTGGACACTGTGTCAGGTGTGTCAGGGCGCGATGGACCCGGCGCTCGCTCCCTCCCGTCGGGCACCGTCGGCCTTCGGGTTCTTCAGGCTGAGATACACGCTGTCGCACCATTCGTCGCCGATCTTCAGCGTCCGGCTCTCGCGGCCCGTTTCCTCGAAGCCCATCCGCCGGAGCAGGCGTAGCGAGGCGGTGTTCCGCGGGTCCACGTCGGCTTCAACCGTGGGCAGATCGTGCACCGCGAAGGCGCGGTCCAGCACGGGCCGCAGCGCCTCCCCCGCGAAGCCTCTGCCCCATGCATCGGGATGGAGGATGAATCCGATTTCGGGAAAGGCGTACATGCCCACCTTGCCGATCACGCGCCCATCCAGCTCGATCACGAAGTCCTCGCCCTGGGCCGGCTCGATGGCAAGCATGGCGTCCAACCACGCCTGTGTTTCGGTGATGTCCGTGTGCGCAGGGGTGGACCAGAAAGCCGTCGCGTCCCGGTCGCTAAGGATCGCGTGGAATGCCCGCAGGTCGCCGGGCCGGGCGGGGCGCAACACGAGCCTGTCGGTTCGGATTTCGAGCATGCTGTCATTCCCTGTAAGGCTCGCCGGGCGCTAAGGCGGCGTCGCATCGTGCGGAAGGGGTTCGGGCAGCTCAGGCCGCCAGTGCAAACGCGGCATCCGGCCGCCCGCCGTCGTCGTCGTTGGCGCCGCTTGGCTTGCTGGGTCTGTGCTGCGAACGCCTGGCGCGAGGGCTGCCGCCGTCGGATTTGCGCCTGCCCGTTCGGGCGCGCAAGAACCGAAGCCGCAGGCGCGAAAGTGACGTCTGCGTGCGCGTCCAGGAAGCGGACGCCGCACCGATCACGACCACGTCGATGTAGAGCGCGACATCGGCGGCATAGGCCAGCATCAGCTCAGGCCCCAGCAGAAGCACAATCTCGCCCCCCATCAGCAGCATGACCGGGGCTATCACCAGGAAGATGAGGTAGTGCCGCTCGTACGCCATCAGAAACACGATCGGACGCTCGACCACATGCTGGTTCAGCATACGCCGGAACGGAATATCCGGCCCGAAGCGCATGAACAGCGCCAGCACCAGCAAAATGCCCCAGGTCATCATTCCGCTATCTCCGATCAGCCGGCCAGCGCCTGCATCCGCTTGAGGTAGCGTGCGAGGACATCGATTTCGAGGTTCACGCGGTCGCCTTCGGCCAGGTGGCCCAGCGTCGTCACCTCGCCGGTATGCGGGATGATGTTGAGCGCAAAGCGCGCCGCGCCGTCCGCCTCGTCCTCCACCGCGTTGACCGTCAGCGAGACCCCGTCGACGGTGATGGAACCCTTGGGTGCGATGAAGGGCGCAAGCGCCTTGGGCGCGCGAACTTCGAGGTGGATCGAGCCATCCACGCGGCGCGCCTGTGCCACTTCGCCCACCGCATCGACATGGCCCGTAACCAGGTGTCCGCCCAGCTCGTCACCCAGCCTGAGCGAGGGTTCGAGGTTGAGCCTGCGACCTTCCTCCCACTGGCCGGGCACGGTGCGCGATACGGTTTCCTGCGATACGTCCACCGCGAACCACGCATCGCCCGGTGTCCCGCCGCGCTCCGTCACCGTCAGGCACACGCCCGAGCACGCGATGGAGGCGCCGATGCCGATCCGGTCCGGGTCGAACGGGCAGGCGATGCGCACGTGCAGGTCGCCCCGCTGCTCGGTTGCGGCGATGGTGCCGATGGCTGTTACGATACCGGTGAACATGGCGGCTCCATTAGCGGGTGCGGGCAAAGGCCTCGAACGTGTCGGGGCCGAGATTGCGTCTTTCCACCGGCTGCCAGCGTCCGTGCGCCTGCGCAAGCTCGCCAAGGCCGAAATCTTGGAGGGCAGGTCTGCCGCCGCCTATCAGTATGGGGGCGCGGTAGATATCCAGCCGGTCGACAAGGTCGGCTTCGAGGAAGCTCGCAGCCGTGTGGGCGCCGCCCTCCACATAGAGGTACTGCGCCGGAATGCGCGCGATCTCGGCCGGAGCGGCGATCGTCCGTGCGCCCGGGGCCTCTTGCGAGGTCAGCACCCAGCGCTGCGGACTGCGCGTCTCCAGCCCGGGCAGGCGCACGTCGAGGCGCGGGGCGTCGGCCCGCCATGTGCCCCCGCCCACGAGGATCGCGTCGGCCAGCGCACGCTGCGCATGGACATGCGCGCGCGCCGCCTCGCCTGTGATCCACTGGCTGGAACCGTCGGCCATGGCGATGCACCCGTCGAGCGAGAGCGCGAGCTTGAGCGTGACATGCGGTCGATCATGCCGCGCGCGGGTAAGATAGCCGGAAAGGCTGGCGGCGCTGTGCGGGTCCTGCGCAAGGATCGCCTCGATCCCTGAGCTCCGCAGCCGTTCGATGCCCTTGCCTGCTGTGCGCGGATCGGGATCGCTCGCGCCCACGATCACCCGCGCGGGCGATGCAGCCGCCAGCAGGTCGGCACAGGCGGGGCCGCGCTGGGAGACATGCGCGCACGGCTCCAGCGTTACGAAAACGTCCGCGCCGCGCGCGTCGTCGCCCGCCAGTTCGAGCGCCATTGCCTCGGCGTGGGGGCGGCCGCCGGCCTGGGTCCAGCCGCGCGCGATCACGCGGCCGCGCTTCACGATCAGGCAGCCGACGCCCGGGTTGGGGTTGCTCGCGGGCCGGGCGCGCAAGGCCAGACGCGCGGCGGCGGCCAGCCATCGTGCGTCATTGCTGCCGAGGTTACTGGGTGTCGGAGGTGTCAACCGATCCGCCCGTGGCCTCTTCCAGCCGGGCCTGCGCCTCGGCTTCCTCGCGGGCACGCTCTTCGGCGATCTCGGCCTCCATCTTGTCGGTATCGATGCCGGTCGCCTGCCCCAGCGCGCGGTACATCTCGCGCCGCTTCTCGATCCGCGCTTCCTCCAGCCGCTGGCGCGCTTCCTTGCGCTCCTGGTTTTCGAGGTTGGAAGCGATGATCTCCTCCTCGCTCCGGTCGGGGGCGAAGGTGGTGATGTAGACGATTTCCGGCGCAGCAGGCTCTGCGTACCAGCGCTCCGACGCGAAGACGTACAGCATCAGGCCCGGCACCACGCAGGAGGCAGCCAGGATCGGCCAGCGATAGGGCTGAGGGCGCTTGAGTTCGGTCCAGAGGTCGCCGACGCCGCCGGCAACATCGTATTTCGGGCTGATACGCATCCGGTCGATATAAGGCCTGCGTCCGCCAGCCGCCAGTGCGGACTTTGGAGCGGGGTCAGCCGAAGGTTGCGAAGAGCTGCGGTCCGTGGGCCTTCAGCCATCCTTCGGCCTGGACCAGGTCGCCCTCGAACAGTTCGCCCAGCAGCGCGTGGAACCGCGGCGAATGGTCGAAATGGACGCGGTGGGCGGTCTCGTGAGCGACCACCGAACGCCGCACGGCGTCGGGTGCCTGCACCAGCCGCCAGTTGAACCGGATCGTGCCGTTGGAAGAACAGCTGCCCCAGCGCCGGCGCGCATTGCTGAGCGCGAACTGCGGAGCCGCAATCCCGGCGCGGCTTGCGTAGAAATCGACGTCGTCGGCAAACAGCGTGCGCGCCTCGCCCTGCATCCAGCGCTTGAGGCGTGCGGACATTCCTTCTCGCGGACCGCCCAGTGCAACCACCCCGTCGCCAGACCGGACGCGCCGGGGGTGGGTTTCGCACCAGTCGATGGTGAGCGTCTCGCCCCGGAAATCCACTGTGCCACCCGGTTCCGGCTCCCTTGCAGCCGGGCGCTTTGCGCGTTGCGCCTCCAGCCAGTCGGCGCGCGCCTGCGCGAACCGCACGGCCTCGCGCGTGGTGCCCCAGCGTGGCGTTGTGACCTGCGCGCTCTGCCCGTCGAGCGAGAGCCGCAAGGTCATGCGCCTCGCGCGAGGATGACGGCGGATCACCAGCGGCAGATCGCCATGCGCCAGCGCGACCACGGGATCGGCGGGATCGCGCAGCCAGTCGATCACGCGTCCGATTCCCCGGTGGCGTCGGTCCATTCTACGATGTGATGCTCGATCGGCCCGGCATGGGTTTCCGAGATGACGCGGCCTGCCACACCCGCGCCCGCCAGATGCACATCCTCGCGCGATCCGGTGAGCAGGTAGTGCCAGCGGGGCAGCGGGCGCCCCTCCGCCCGGCGGCGGTAGGCGCAGCTATCGGGCAGCCACGGCAACTTTCCGACCAGCGAACGGGTCAGCCGCAGGCAATCGGGCACGAAGGTCTTGCGGTTGGCGTAGTCGCGGCAGCGCGCGGTCGAGCAGTCGAGCAGACGGCAGGCGACGTTGGTCTCGGCAAGTTCGCCGGTGTCCTCGTCCTCCAGCTTGTGCAGGCAGCACCGCCCGCAGCCGTCGCACAGAGCTTCCCACTCCGGCGTCGTCAGTTCGTCGAGCGGACGCTCCCAGAAACGGTCTCTCAGCGTACCCATCTGTCGAGTTCCGCGGCGACAGCCTGCGGCCCTTCGTCGGTCGGCAGGATGGCGATGGGCTCGCCTTCGGGGCCGAACAGATAGGTGATGCTGGTATGGTCGACCAGATAGCCGCCCGCTTCGTTCGGTTCGCCGATCCGGTAATAGGCGGCAAAGTCCTTCACCACCTGGTCGAGCTGTTCCTTGCTGCCGGTCATGCCGATCAACCGCGGGTGGAAGGCGTCCGTAAATTCGGTCAGCACCTCGGGCGTGTCGCGCTGCGGATCGACGCTGACGAACAGCGGCTGGATCTTCGCGGCGCGTTCCGGATCGCTCTCCTCGAACCGCTTCAGACCCGCCATGGCACGCTGCACGTCGACTGGGCAGACATCGGGACAGAAGGTGTAACCGAAATAGATCGTGCGGTACTGCCCGTCGAAATCGCCCCAGGAAACGGGCTCTCCGTCCTCGCCAGTGAGAGTGAAATCGCCGCCGATTGCGGCGCCTTCCAACGGAGGTGGGGCGGCGGCCTGCTCGCTCGCCGAACAGGCGGCAAGCGCCAGCAGCACGGAGGCCATCACAGGGCGGGTCAGGGCGGTCAAGAAGTGCATGGTCGCGCGCATGGCAATCGGGTTCAGCGTCTGCTAACTGCGGATCGGAAAGGGCTCCGTGCACGAAATCTAGGGGCTTGGACAGGAGTGTATAAGGTGTCGCTGCCGTTTTTCCGCAATTTGGTCCGCATGGCCGTCTTTTCGTTCGCCGCGCTTGGTAGCGCCGCTTTCGCCCAGGCCGGGATGGGTTCCGACGGGTATCAGTTTCTCGAAGCGGTGCGTGATCGCGATGGCGCGAAAGTGAATGAGGTCGTCAAGGACCCGAGTTCCACCACGATCCTCAACGCCCGCGACAAGACAAGTGGCGAAACCGCAATGCACATCGTGGCGGCCCGCCGCGATACGACCTGGATACGGTTCCTCGCCAAGAACGGCGCAGACCCCGATCTGGCCGACAGGGAGGGCGTGACGCCGCTGATGATCGCCGCGCGTCTCGGCCATGTCGAAGGTGTCACCGCCTTGCTGGAATACGGCGCACGAGTGGACCCGCTGTCGAGTACCGGCGAGACCCCGCTGATCGCCGCGGTCCATCGCCGCGACATCCCGCTGGTGCGGGTGCTGCTGGCCAATGGAGCCAACCCCGACCGGACCGACAATTCGGGCCGCTCGGCGAGGGACTATGTTGCGCTGATTGGCGAGCGCCGCCTGAGCGAAGAATTTGCCACAGCCGACGAGGCGCGCGAAAACGCGGCGCCGCAGCAGCAATACGGGCCCAGCCTCTGATGATCGACGACGCCGCAGACCTCACCCTCGACGAATTGCGCCTCGCGCTTGCGCCCGCGATTGCGGATTCCGCGATCTTCGACGGCTGGACGCAGGCCGCGCTGATGGCGGCCGCCGAGATGGAGGGCGTGGACCCGGCACTCGCCCGGCTGGCCTTCAAGGGGCAAGGGCGCCAGTCCGAAGCGATGGCGATGATCACCGCCTGGATCGAATCGATCGATCAGGCGATGGCGCGCGACCTGCCGCCGGAAACGCTGGAAGGCCGCAAGATCAGGGAGAAGATCCGCGATCTGGTGTGGTACCGGCTTGATGCGGTGGCGGGTCAGGAAGAGGCTTTGCGCCGGGCGCTGGCCATCAGCGCCATGCCGCAGAACGCGCGCCAGGCGATGCGCAGTGCATGGCAGAGCGCGGATATCATGTGGCGGCTCGCCGGCGATACGGCGACGGACTACAATCACTACACGAAGCGCGCGATTCTCGCGTCGGTCTATGGTTCGACAATGCTCGCCTGGCTCGACGACGAAAGCGAGGACAAGTCCGAGGCCCGCGCCTTCCTCGATCGGCGGATCGAGAATGTGATGCAGTTCGAAAAGACCAAGGCGCAGTTGACGGGCGGGGGAAGCCGCGAGCGTTTCAGCCCCGTGCGCCTGCTGGGACGTATGCGGTACCCCGCGAGATAACGCCTCGCCAGTATTGATAATCAGTTGCATTTAGGCGCCCGCTTTGTCAGAAGCGCGCGCATGACGCTCGAAAGCCTGAAACCTGGCCATCACGCCCGGATCGCCGCAATTGACTGGAGCGCGCTGCCGCCCGCCGATGCGAAACGGATGCGCGCTCTCGGGTTCGAAACGGGTGTCGAGGTCGGCATGGCGCACCACGGGGTTTTCGGTGGGCGCGATCCGGTCGCGGTCTCGATCGGTCGCATGACGATCGCGCTGCGCAAGAGCCAGGCCTCCGCCATTTTGCTCGAAGCGGACTGAGGGGCAGCGGATCATGAGCGAGAATTTCCGGGTCGCGCTGCTCGGCAACCCCAATTGCGGCAAGAGCGCGCTGTTCAACAAGCTGACCGGCGCGCGGCAGAAGATCGCCAATTATCCCGGCGTCACGGTGGAACGCGTTGCGGGCATCCTCGCGCTGCCCGATGGCACTCAGGCCGAGGTGATCGACCTGCCCGGCGCCTACGCGTTCGATGCATCCAGTCCTGACGAGGAAGTCACGCGGCAGGTGGTGCAGGGCGAATTTCCGGGAGAGGCGGAGCCGGATGTGCTGGTGCTCGTACTCGATGCGGGCAATCTGGAACAGCATCTGGTGTTCGCGCAGGAAGTGCTGGCGCTGGGCAAGCCGACCATCGTCGCGCTCAACATGATCGACATGGCCGAACGCGACGGGCTCAAGCTCGACGCGACGATCCTCTCGCAGGCTCTGGGCGTACCGGTGATCGAGACGGTTGCCGTGCGCCGTCGCGGACTAGACGATCTGAAAAGTGCCATCGCCGATGCACGCGCGCAGATCGGTACGCATGCCGATCGCCCCGTCATGGACGCCACCGAAAGGCGGCTGGAAGCGCGCACCATTGCGAAGGCTACGGTATACGAGACTTCCAAGGCGCGCCATCTCGGCGACCGCCTGGACAGCGTATTGCTGAACCCGTGGGCCGGTCCGCTGATCCTGCTCGTGCTGCTGTTCGTCATCTTCCAGGCCGTGTTCGCCTGGGCCGCGCCGCTGACCGATGCGCTCGATGGCGGGGCCGGGGCGCTGGGCGCGTGGGTCGAGGGTGCGTTGCCAGAGAGCTTCCTGCGCGATCTGCTGACCGAGGGGATCATCGCGGGCGTTGGCTCGGTGGTGGTGTTCCTGCCGCAGATCGTCATCCTGTTCCTGTTCATCCTCATCATGGAGGCGACCGGCTACATGGCCCGCGCCGCCTTCCTGATGGACCGCCTGATGGCGGGCGTCGGCCTGTCCGGGCGCAGCTTCATTCCGTTGCTCTCCAGCTTCGCCTGCGCGATCCCCGGCATCATGGCGACCCGCTCCATCGCCGATCCGAAGGACCGGCTGACCACGATCCTGATCGCCCCGCTGATGACCTGTTCGGCGCGGCTGCCGGTCTATGCCGTGATCATCGCGGCGTTCATTCCGCAGACCAATGTGTGGGGCGGAATCGGCCTGCAGGGGCTGGTGCTGTTCGCGCTCTATCTGGCGGGGATCGTCGGCGCGCTGATCGTCGCGCTGGTTCTGCGCGGCACGCTGACCAAGGGCGGGGCGACCGGCTTCATCATGGAGCTGCCGCGCTATCAGCTGCCGTCCGTGGGCGATATCGCCCTGGGCCTTTGGCAGCGCGCCTGGGTGTTCCTGCGGCGTGCGGGCACCATCATCTTTTCCGCGACGGTGATCCTTTGGGTGCTGCTCAGCTTCCCGCAGGCGGAGCCGGGCGAGAGCCAGGTCGATGCTTCCTTCGCGGGCCAGATCGCGGATGGGCTGAACGTCGTGCTGGAGCCGATCGGCTTCAACCGCGAGATCAGCCTTGCGCTGATCCCCGCGATGGCCGCCCGCGAAGTCGCGGTCGCCTCGCTCGCAACGACCTACGCGATCGATGCGGAGGACGAGGAGGCCGAAGCCGAGGGGCTCGCCAGCACGCTGTCGAACAGGTGGAGCCTGCCGACCGCGCTCGCTTTCCTCGCCTGGTTCGTATTCGCGCCTCAGTGCCTTTCCACCATCGCGGTCGCCCGGCGGGAGACGAACGGCTGGAAATGGCCGCTGTTCATGGTGGGATACCTGTTTGCGCTGGCCTACATCTTCGCGGGCATCACCTACTGGAGCGCGGTGGCGCTGGGGCTGTAGCGAGCCTGTTCAAATCGGTAGCGTCCCTACTGGCCCCGATGCGCCCCATTCGATAGGCCCTGCGTAACACACACGAAGGGATACGAATCATGGCGGGCAGCCTCAACAAGGTCATGCTGATCGGCAATCTGGGCGCGGACCCCGAAATCCGCAGCTTCCAGAACGGCGGCAAGGTGGCCAACCTGCGCATCGCAACCAGCGAGACGTGGAAGGACCGCAACACCGGCGAACGGCAGGAGCGGACCGAGTGGCACACGGTCGCGATCTTCTCCGAAGGGCTCGTCTCCGTGGTCGAGCGGTTCCTGAAGAAGGGCAGCAAGGTCTACATCGAAGGCAAGCTGCAGACCCGCAAGTGGCAGGACCAGAACGGGCAGGACCGCTATAGCACCGAGGTGGTGCTGCGCGGCTTCGACGGGACGCTGACCATGCTCGACGGCGCACAAGGCGGCGGCGGTGGTGGTGGTGGCGGCTACGGCGGTGGCGGCCAGCGTGGCGGCGGTTCGGGAGGCGGCTACGGCGGCGGATCGGGCGGCGGCAACGATCAGGGCGGCGGCTGGAACCAGGGCGGCGGCGGATCGGGTGGCGGCGGCGCCAATTACGACGATCTGGAAGACGACATTCCGTTCTAGGGTGCTGGCGGCGGCGTTGAGCCGGGTTCACACTTCAGACATTACGACACGGCAAGGATGAGCGGATGCAGATCCGCTCATCCCGCTTCCGCATGATCGCAGCGCTCGCCTGCGCGCTTGGTGCGCCCGGCGCGCTTCATGCGCAATCACAGCCCGCCGCGCCTGCGCAGCATTTGCGATCCATCGACGCAGACGAGGCGAGCTGGGTGCTCGACGCGTTGCGGCGGGAGCAGGCAAGGCTGAGGGATGGCAGGAAGGCCTACTTCGACCTCTCCAGCGGTGCCCCCGCATCCTACGATCAGAACCGCATCGGCCCGCGCGATGCCTTCGTTGCGCTGGACCTCGACGATGTCTGGCAGATCGAACGCAAATCGCGCGATGGCGAGGTCTTCCCGCGCTACCAGCTCACGCTGAGGCCCGACGGGCACAATGCGCCGATCTGGACGGTCGACGTGACGATGACCTGGCCCAGGGACGTGATGCGAATCATCGAGGTCGCGATGTTCTACGGTCCGCCCGCGCCGTTCTGAGCATCCGCCCTGACACACCTGACACACCTGACACAGTGTCCAGGGGCTGAAAACTCGCTGGCTGCACGCAAGCCATTTCTGGCGGAAAACGACGCTGTCAAAGAGCCTTGGGTTCAAGCCCCGCGAAGATGCCGTGCGTCGCCGCTGTAGGACAGCGAAATCGGTGCGCTGGTGTGGCGCGTGCTCCTCGCAAAGCCACTTCGGCTTGCACGGGCCGAACCCCGCTCATACATTCCAGCCGAGCCAGAGAAGGAATTGTGCCGTGAACATCAGGACGAACAACGCGAACCGCCTTGTCTCGATCTCTGCCACGGTATCCCATGTCTCCCTTCCTCACGCTCGATTCCCTATCCGCACGCACGCCTGACGGCCGCCGGCTTTTCCATGACCTGACGCTTTCGATCGGTGCCGAGCGGGTTGGCCTTGTCGGACGCAACGGCTCGGGCAAGTCGACCCTGCTCGATCTGATTGCAGGGGCGGGAAAGCCTGCGTCCGGCCCCATTCCCGCCTCGGGCACGCTTGGCGTCCTGCATAAGGACCTGCCGCCACAGTTCACGATTGCTCG
>MDTB01039291.1_pt1 | contig 42354 bp, 45 predicted proteins | sample 811161 | NCBI WGS metagenome assembly MDTB01 (sample SAMN05326650, study PRJNA326480) | marine metagenome | isolation source: seawater | place: Mediterranean Sea | collected 2009 | reverse complement strand
TAATTGGTTTAATATTTGCTGCTCTTGCTATTTCAATATCGGATTTAATTTTACTCATCTATAATCTCTTATTGTGGTGGTGGCCTTGGTAAGAATCGCACTTACGACACATACCTTTTCAGGGTACTGCTCTACTACTGAGCTACAAGGCCTAAAACCTAAAGGTAATTCTACCTTTAGTTAAATCGTAAGGTGTCATTTCGACCATCACGTTATCACCGGCTAAAACTCTTATTCTATTTTTTCTTAATTTACCAGCTGTATGAGCTAAAATTTCATGATCGTTTTCTAGCTTAACTCTAAACATTGCGTTAGGAAGAAGTTCAGTCACTTTCCCTTTAAATTCTAATGTTTCTTGTTTAGCCAAAATAACTCCTTTTAATTCTCTTTTTTACTGAAATAGCATGACCTTCTAAATTTTCATATTTAGCTAAATTTATAACGTAAGGGCCTAGTCTTTCAATACCTGTTTTAGATATTTTGATTAAAGATTGCCTTTTTAAAAAATCGAAAACTGATAATCCAGAGGAAAACTTAGCAGATCCAGTTGTAGGAAGCACATGATTAGGTCCAGCAAGATAGTCTCCCATTGCTTCTGGTGAATATTTCCCAACAAATATTGACCCTGCGTTTTTAATATTCTTTATAATTTTTTCTGGTTTGATAGTTTGTATTTCTAAATGTTCAGGAGCTACTTCATTTATTATCTCGGTTGTTATCTTAAGATTTTTTGAATAAATCGCATAACCAAATTTTTTAAGACTAAACTTAGCGATATTCTTTTTGGGAAGTTTTTTTAGCTGATTATTTATTGATTTTTTAATTTTTTTTATCAAAGTTTTATCGCTTGAAACTAATATAGATTGAGAAAATTTGTCATGTTCTGCCTGAGCTATTAAATCTGATGCAACCCAATCAGGATTTGAACTTTTATCAGTAATAACCATTACTTCGGAGGGTCCAGCGATCATATCAATTCCAACATCACCAAACATTTCTTTTTTTGCTGCTGCTACATACTGATTACCTGGTCCAACAATTTTATTTACTTTTTTTATTTTTTTTGTCCCAAAAGCCATTGCAGCAATGGCTTGAGCGCCACCAACTTTATAGATTTCTTTCACTCCACATTTTTTTGCTGCATAAATTACCGCTGGATTAGCTTTTTTTCCAAGCAAAGGCGTGGTCATATAAATATACTTTACACCTGCAACTTGAGCCGGAATACAGTTCATCAAGACCGAGCTAGGATAATTTGCTATTCCGCCTGGAACATATACTCCAACGCTTTCTAGAGGCTGATACTTGTAAGATAAATTGTTATTAAATTTGTCTTTAAAAGAAAATGATTTAAAGACTTGTTTTTTATGAAAGTTTTTAATTCTTTGATAACTTAGATCAATTGCGTATTTAACTTTTTTATCAAGTTTTTTAATTATAGAGTTTATCTCTTTTGAAGTTAGTTTAAAATTATTGCTAATCTTTTTATTTTTTGAAAATTTTTTTTCGTAAAGATATATGGCCTTATCCTTTTTATTTTTTACTTGATGAATAATTTTTTTTACATTAGTAAGATTTTTACTTTGGCTTTTTTTTCTTTTACTTAAAAGAACTCTTAATCTTTTTAAGAAATTGTAATTATTTGCGTTTAACTCTTTAATCGCCATAAAGATTATGCTTTGGTTTAGATTTTGTTTCCCACGCATCCCCCTGATCATCTAAAGTGACCTCGATAACCTCAGTTAATATTTTAATGACGGAATTACCTGAAAAAATTAAGTTCATTTCGAGTGTTTTATCAGCCATTTCACGACTTTCAATGGCTAAAAAATCCAAAAATTTGTCTTTTTTATTAAAATCGATGTTTTTTGATGAAACTTTTATCACATGATCAAATTTTAAAACAGTCCTTATTCTTTTATTTTTTCTAAACACTCCTTGTTCAACATCTTCCCACATAAATCTGTTAAGTTGTATTAAGAAAATTCTGTTTCTTTTTAAATGAGCTATATCTGAGATAGAAACAATCGCGTCTTGCAAGTGAGCTGATATAACTTTAAGATCTTCTGAAGTTTTCCCTATTAATTTTAAATTTCTCTCTTTCAACTAAATTCTCTTTATGCTTGCTTTACATTTTCTAAGTTTTATTTCTAGATCCTGATAGCCTCGATCCAAGTGATAGATTCTATTAATTGTTGTTCTTTTTTCAGCAATAAGTGCAGCTAATACTAAGCTTACTGAAGCTCTTAAATCGGTTGCCATTACCTCAGCTCCAAATAAATTTGTTGGGCCTTTTATTATTGCTTGGTTATTTTTAATTAATATATTAGCTCCCATTCTTTTTAATTCTGGGACATGCATAAATCTATTTTCAAATATTTTTTCAGAAATTTTAGAAATTCCCTCTGATTGCGTTAATAGCACCATTATTTGGGCTTGTAAATCGGTCGGAAAACCTGGGTATGGACCAGTATTAAGATTAATATTTTTTAATTTCTTTTTTCCGATAACTGTAATTTGTTTTTGATTTATTTGAAATTTTACACCAATTTTTTTTAAAATCTTAATTTCAGTATTTACAATTTTATAATCTACATCAGGAATTACAATTTTGTTACCCACCGTTCCTGCCGCAATTAAATATGTGCCTAATTCTATCCTATCAAACATAACTTTATATGAAACTTGTCTTGTTTTATTTACACCTATAATCGTAATTCTACGATTTTTGATTTTTATCTTGCCTCCAAGCCTGTTTAAAAAATTTATTAAATCTGTTATTTCTGGCTCTATAGCACAGTTATTCAAAACTGTTTTTCCTTGAGCGCCAAAAGCAGCAAGAATTGCATTTTCCGTAGCACCTACTGAAATAGATGGAAAATTAATTTTCGCTGATTTTAATCCTTTGATGGCGGATGCGTAAATATATCCATTTCTAATTTTAATTTTTGCACCAAGTTTCTTTAATGCCATTAAGTGAAGGTCTACGGGCCTAGTCCCAATCGCGCAACCTCCAGGCAGTGAAACTTTAGCTTTTCCGCATCTGTTTAAAATTGGTCCTAGTACTAAAACACCCGCTCTCATTGTTTTTACAAGTTTATAGGGAGCAACTATATTTTTTTTTGATTTTATTAAATGGTTCTTTATTTTAACGGTTTTATTTTTTTTTGATAAGCTGACATTAAGTCCGATAAAATCTAGAAGTTTAATCATAGTAAAAATATCATTCACTAAAGGAATGTTTTTTATTTCTGATTGATCTGATAGGATACAAGCCGCTAAAATTGGAAGTGTTGCATTTTTAGACCCTGAAATTTTTATAGTTCCTTTTAAATTATTTTTTCCCTTAATTATAAGTCTTTGCATTAAAGAATTAAATTTTTGGCAATGTTACGCCTCGCTGTTTCATATACTTTCCCTTACGATCATTGTAAGTAACAGACGGTTTTTCATTCCCTTTAATAAAAATGAACTGTGCAACACCTTCATTAGCATAAATTTTTGCTGGCAAAGGTGTAGTGTTAGAAAATTCTAAAGTTACATGACCTTCCCAACCCGGCTCCAGTGGAGTTACGTTTACAATTATTCCACATCTTGCGTAAGTAGACTTACCAAGACAAATGACTAATACATTATCTGGTATTTTAAAATATTCCATCGTACTAGCTAAAGCAAAAGAATTTGGGGGAATAATACACTCTTTTCCTTTTTTTGTGACAAAACTCTCTTTTTTAAAAGTTTTAGGATCTACTATTCCAGAGTTAACATTAGTGAATATTTTAAACTCGTTTGATACTCGAGCATCATAGCCGTAAGATGAGAGTCCAAAAGAAATTTTTCCCTTTCTTATCTGTTTTGATACAAATGGTTTAATCATACTTTGTGAAATGGCCATTTTCTTTATCCAATTATCTGACTGTACTGACATTTCTTTTATCTTTGTTTTTTTTAATTAATTTTCTTTTATATAAGTTCTTCTTTAAAGCTTGCTCGCGCAATTTTGTATAAGAATCTTTTTTAGGAAAAGATCTCATTGGGTGTTATTTCTTGTCTGGATTTGTTAAATCTTCTAAAGTTATAGGCTTATCAATATCATGCATTTTTTCATTTTCTTCGTCTTTAGAAACAACTGATTTTCTAGCTCTTCTTTGTTCCAGTCGAGCTTTTTTTTTTGCCTCTTTTTTCATGGCTTTTTCACCACGTGTAGATTTGTAATCATAATGAATTCCCATAAAAAATACTCCTGCATTAATAATGTTTTACTTCTAGAATTGAATTTATGCAAGTATCTTTCTATTATACAACTAATAATGAAGATTGCCCACATAGCTCAGTTGGTAGAGCATTTCCATGGTAAGGAAAAGGTCGCCTGTTCGACTCAGGCTGTGGGCACCATATTCTTAAAGTAAATTTTCATCTGACGAAATGTCTTTGCAAGACTCTTAATAGCATGGCAAGAGCGATTCCAATTAGAACATCCTCTAACGGAGTAGCTTCAGGAAGAGCATAATTCCAAATTATTAATAAAATAAGCCAAATAATCCAGCTGCAGTAATTTTTAAATACTTTTGCATCCATCGGGTCCACAGTCCTTTCCAGAGTCAATTTCTTTATAGAAGTCTAATGACCTAATACCAGTCATCATATGATTTTTATAAATGTTTAAATAGCCATATAAACTTTGTGAAAAATTTTTTGCATCTTTTAATTTTCCAAGTCTTGTCATATTTAAAAGCATAATTGCATTCCCATTTGGAATAGTTCCGTCTCCAATATCTATTGGATTAAAAAAAAGGTCCGTATTTGTTAAAGGGTTTTTTTGAAAAATATTCTTTTCATTATTATAAAACTTTTTTAATGTATCCGAATAAATTTTGTTAGCTTTTTCTTTATAATTGATGTCCATTGTTGCGTCATATAAATCTATAAGCATTTTTATATAGTATGCGTAGTCTTCTAGAAACACATTGTGCTTTGAGTAACTGTGGTGAAGGTCATTTTCTTCATATTTATTTTTTAAATTTTTAAAATACTTTTCTGCTGTCTCTAGATAATATTTTTCTTTTAATGCTATAGATGCATTGACTAGGGATGAAATCCACATGCAATTGAGATCTAACTGTATTTTTTCATCAAAAAAAGGTTTTTTCTTTTTTTTTCTAATGTCTAATAATTCACCTTGAATCTTTTTATCAGGGAATTTAAGTTCTTTTAAAATTATTTTACCTTCCCAATTACCTTGGGGTTTAACGTCATAGAATTCCTCAATACCTTTTATCTTGTGTAACTCGTTATATTCAAAAGTATAATACTTACCCTCCTCTCCCTCACTGTCTGCATCAAACGCTGATCCTAGCAAGTCAAATTTTTTGTTTTTAAACTCTTTATTTATAAAATTAATTGTCTCTTTTAATTTTTTCTCAAAATAGACACTTTTTTTGATTTTAATATATGATGAGAGTAAAGATATAAATTGAACGTTGTCATAAAGCATTTTTTCGAAATGTGGAATGAGCCAATTTTCATCAACGGTATATCTTGAAATTCCGCCCTCAACATGATCATAGATGCCTTGGGAACATAACTGGTTTAATATTAAATCGACTGGTCTGAAGTAAGTCAAATCTTTAGTTTTATTATAGAAATAAATTAATGTCTCAAACACATTAAAAGTTGGAAATTTTGGAGAGCCAATATATCCGCCTTTTACTTGATCAAGTCTCGTAATAGTCTCATTTAATATGGGTACTAATTCTTGATTGATGACTGGATTTTTTCTTAAAGTTAAACTCTTTATTATTAAGTTTGATTGTTTAATTATTTTTTCCCGTCTTAATTTATAAGTCTCAACCACTTGAGTAAGCACATCTTTAAAAGACGGTAAGCCGTGTTTCGCGGTCTTGGGAAAGTAAGTTCCTCCACTAAATGGAACCGCGTTTTCATCTAAAAACATTGTGAGTGGCCAACCACCTCCAGCTTGATTAAAAAGTTGAAAAGAGCTTTGAAAAACAAAATCAATATCTGGTCTTTCCTCACGGTCAACTTTAATATTGACGAAATTATTATTCATTATTTGGGCAATTTCAATATCCTCAAAACTCTCATGAGCCATAACATGACACCAGTGACAACTTGCATATCCTATGCTCAGAATAATTGGCATATTTTTAATTTTAGCCTCATTTAAGGTTTCTAAATTCCAAACTTGCCAATTAATTGGATTATCCTTATGTTGTTGGAGATAAGGGCTTGGATCTTTGTAAAGATTATTTCTATTTTTTGTAATCATAAAAAATTTTTTTCTTCAAATACAAGGAGATGATCACTAAAATTATAAATCCGATAAATGGAAAATAAATTTCAGGTGTTAATATAAGTGTAATTAAACTAAAATTTTCTGTTTGAGAAACATACTTATTTAAACCTGAACCAACTGTGTTCCATATGAAAAAGTGTGGAATGAATCCAAAAAAACTTGCAAAAAAATAATTAATTTTCCTCATATTAAATAAAACTGGTAGTGTGTTTTGTAAACCAAATGGTATTCCTAGACCACCTAAAAATCTATATGCAAAAAAATAGAGAAATTCATTTTTTTTAAACACTAAAATATAACGCTCAAATTTTTTTTCTAAATAATTTTTCACTAAGTCTTTAAAAAAGAAGTTAGCAATTATATACAATAATAAAGTTCCAATACTAATGGAAATTAATGAGATAGAAAATCCAACCCACTTTCCAAAAAATATTCCAGAAATTAAAAGAAGTGGAGATCCAAAACCCAAGAGAATTATCCAAATTATAGAAAAGATAAAAAAATATATAAGATTTAGTAAATAATTAGTCCCAATAAATTCCTCTATTGTTAATTGAAGCTCTTTATAATAGGAAAAATCATCTAGTCTATTTATTTCAAGAGACAAAAATAGAAAGTACAAAAAACCGGTTAATATAATCAAGTATGATATCCCTAAAAATAGTTTTAACTTTTTACCCATATTTTACCTGTACATCAGACATTAATTAAAATATATAACTAAAAATAATTTATGAAAAGAACCTACCAGCCAAGTAAATTAGTAAGAAAAAGAAGACACGGTTTTCGCTCTAGGATGTCTACAAAAGGTGGCAGAAAGCTTATTGCTAGAAGAAGAGCTAAGGGAAGAAAAACTATCTCTACTTAATAATATGGTCAAGCTTACAAGTCTTAAAAAAAATGACCACTTCAAAAAAGCACTTAAAGAAAAAAAGATACATTCAGACTTTTTTTCTTTGTTTGCAGCCAAAAATTTTATCAACAAAACAAGTGGTGAGTTAATTATAAGCTTTGTGATGAAAAAAAAAATTGGAAATGCTGTAAAAAGAAATAAAATCAAAAGAAAACTTAAAGCAATAGTAATAAAGATTTCAAAAATAAGAGGTGCAATTGATTTAAATTACACTTATATAGTTTTTGGTAAGACTAAAGCTTACTTTGCTAAACATGAAAGACTTTTAGAAGAGATGACAAAAGTTTTTAAGAAAATATAAATGATAAATTTAATAGCCTACTTATTAATTGTAGTAATAAAGTTTTACAAATATTTAATCTCACCTTTGTTGGGGACCAAATGTAGATTTTTGCCTACGTGCTCAGAATATTTCATTGAAGCTTTAAATGAGCATGGTTTAACTGCAGGTTTAAGTTTGGGGATAAAAAGAATTTTTAAATGCCATCCAATAAAAAAACTCGGAGGGAGTCATGGCATCGATTTTGTCCCGGCTTCTAGAAATTCTCGTAAAAAGATAAAACAAAAGAAAAAATTTAAAAATATAAAAACAAACGTATGGAAGTTGGAAGGTAACAAGGAAGTTTAAAATGGATAATAAGAACGTTTTTGTAGCAATAGCGCTTTCAATGTCTGTATTACTTTTTTGGGGGGCTTTTTTTGAGACACCAAAACAAAATCAAACAGTTTTAGAAAATCAAGAAAAAAATGTCAAAACTGAAACAAATCAAATTATTCCAAATATTAATCAGCAACTATTAAAGACTTCTATATCTAGAAAAGATGCTTTATCACAATCAGACAGGGTTTTGATTCAAAATAAAAATGTAGAGGGATCAATTTCTTTAACTGGCGCTATATTGGATGACCTTTCTTTTACAAATTACAGAAAAAAATTAAATGAAGATGACAGAGTAATATTTTTAAATCCAAAGGATGTTGAAGACGGTTATTTTGTTGAAACTGGTTGGACAAGTATTCAAAATTCAGTAAAAGTTCCTTCTATAGACTCTCAGTGGACTGTTAAAGGAAATAAATTATTAGGTCCAAACAATCCCGTAACATTAGAGTGGAAAAATAATGAGGGGTTAATATTTAGAAAAATAATTTCTTTAGATGAAAAATTTTTATTTAGAATAAACCAAGAAGTTCAGAATAACTCTAACAAAAATGTTGAATTATTTCCTTATGCACAGATAACAAGAAATAAGAAACCGGACGATGTCCAAGGTTTTTATATTTTGCATGAAGGTTTCATAGGAGTATTTGATGGAGATTTAAAGGAAGACGGATATGAGGATATAAAGGACAAAAAGATTTCAAGAGAAGCAAAGAATGGATGGCTAGGAATTACTGATAAGTACTGGATGACTGCTGTAGTCCCGCCAAAAGATGAAAGTTTTAAATCTACGTTCCTTTATAAGGATGTATTTAAAGCAAATTATATTTTAAATTCACCTGTTTTAATAAACTCATCTTCAAAGGCAAATAACGAAATTAGGCTGTTCGCAGCTGCTAAAGAGGTTGATACGGTAGATGGTTATGCTGAGTCAGAAAGCATAGAAAAGTTTGATTTAGTAATTGACTGGGGGTGGTTTTATTTTTTTACGAAACCTCTATTTTTCGTAATAGATTATTTATTTAAGATTTCAGGTAATTTTGGCATTGCCATTGTTTTAATCACATTGGCAATTACAATAATTTTTTTTCCACTGGCGAATTACTCCTTTAGGTCAATGGCAAAAATGAAAGCTTTACAACCCGAAATGACTAGACTTAAGGAGATCCATAAAGATGACAAAGTAAAATTACAGCAAGAAATGATGGCTTTATACAGAAAAGAAAAAATAAACCCTGCGTCTGGTTGTTTACCAATTTTGATACAAATTCCATTTTTTTTCGCAATTTATAAAATGTTGTTCATTTCATTAGAGATGAGACATCAGCCATTTTTTGGTTGGATACAAGATTTATCAGCTAAAGACCCGACTTCGCTGTTCAATCTTTTTGGTCTTATTCCTTGGGATCCACCAAGTTTTTTAGTAATTGGCATTTGGCCTATTCTAATGGGTCTAACAATGTTTCTTCAACAAAAATTAAATCCAGCACCGCCAGATCCAATTCAGGCAAAAATTTTTGCTTTTTTTCCGTTGTTTTTAACAATAATACTAGCCCCTTTCCCTTCTGGTCTTGTTGTTTACTGGACAGTGAACAATGTTTTAACAATAGCGCAACAATGGGTAATAATGAGGAAAACAAAAGTCAGAACGAACTAGAATTTAATGCAATTTAAAAACAAGATAGAGGAAATTCAAAAGTTTTGGCCAAATAATGCACCGAATATTTTAAATGTACCAAAATATATTCAAAAATATAAAAATGAATTAATTGTTATTAAATATGGAGGAAACGTATTAATTGATAGAAATATTTTTAATAATTTTATCGAAGATATAAGCATATTAAATAAACTAGGCCTTTCTATAGTTGTTGTACACGGCGGCGGCCCAAGAATAGAAAGAGAATTAAAGAAAGAAAAAATACAATCAAAATTTATAAATGGTTTAAGAGTAACAGACGAAAAAGTAATTAAAATAGTAGAGGAAGTTTTAATAGAATTTAATCATGATATTGTAGAGTCTTTGAAAGTTAAAGGATCAGAAGCAGTATCAATACATACAAAAAAAAATAATATAATCAATATAGTTCCAGATCAAAAAGATTTAGGATACGTTGGAATTCCGAATAAAATTGATATAAAAATTTTAGAAAATATCTTAAATAAAAAACAGATACCAGTTATCGCTCCATTAGGTTTGGATGAGGACAAAAAAACCTACAATATAAACGGAGATACAGCAGCTAGTGCTTTAGCCAAAAAACTTAAATCAAGAAGACTATTGCTCATGACTAATGTGGAGGGCGTTTATGATGACCAAAAAAATTTGATTTCAGAAATAAAACCTTTTGATATAGAAAATTTGATTAAATTAAAGATAGTGCAAGGAGGAATGATGCCAAAAATAATGAACTGTATTGATGCAGTAGAACATGGGGTAAGAGGTGTTGTAATACTTGATGGTAGAAAACCAAGATCAATATTGTATGAAATATTTTCCGACAAAGGAGCGGGTACATTAATAAGAAAATGAAAAATTTAAAAAATTTAAAGTATTGGTTATTTGACTTAGATAATACCCTGTATTCTGGTCATACGAAAGTTTTTGATCAAGTAGATAAAAGAATGACTAAATTCATATCTACAAAATTAAATTTGAGCTCAGATGATGCAAAGAAAATACAAAAAAATTATTTTCAAGAATATAATACTACATTAAATGGCATGATAAAAAATCACAAAATAGATGCATATGAATTTTTAGACTTTGTTCATGATATTGATTTAGAATTTTTAAAAGAGGACAAAGAGTTAGGCAATCAAATATCAAAAATTAAAGGAAAAAAGATAATATTTACTAACGGATCAAAAGCTCACGCAGAAAACGTAACAAATAGAATTGGTATTAAAAATCTTTTTGATGGCATTTTTGATATTGTTGACTCAGACTTCATGCCAAAGCCCTCCAAAGAGCCCTATCAAAAAATTGTAGAAAAATTCAAAATTGAGCCACAATATTGTATTTTTATTGAGGATATTGCAAGAAATCTGAAACCAGCATATGAATTAGGAATGAAAACAGTTTGGATAATAAATGAAGAACCATGGGCAGCTAAGTTTTCCGAGTCTAATTTTATTGATTATAGGACCGATAATTTAACAAACTTTTTAAAGGAGATTAATGAATGAGTGACAATGGATTAGAACAAATTATAAATGAAGCTTTTTCTAAAAAAGAGAGTGTAAATTCAGAGTCTGAAAAAAAAATTATCGATGCAATAAACAAAACTATTGAATTATTAGACTCTGGAGAAATTAGAGTTGCAAATAACAATAGTGGAAGCTGGAAGGTTAACCAATGGATTAAAAAGGCAATTTTATTAAGTTTTAAAATAAATAAGATGGCAATGTCCAAAGGACCTTACACAACTTGGTACGATAAAATCTCTGGAAAATCTGTAGAATGGAAAGAAGAGGACTGGAAAAAAGCTGGATATAGGCATGTTCCAAATGGCGTTGTGCGAAAAGGTTCTTTTATTGGAAAGAATGCTGTGTTGATGCCTTGTTTTGTGAACTTGGGGGCCTTTGTTGATGAAGGAACAATGATAGATACATGGGCATCGGTTGGTTCTTGTGCTCAAATAGGAAAAAACTGTCACATATCTGGTGGTGCTGGAATAGGTGGAGTATTAGAACCCTTACAAGCTGATCCAGTAATTATAGAAGATAATTGTTTTATAGGAGCAAGATCAGAAATCGCTGAAGGAGTCTTAGTTGAAAAAGGTTCAGTAATATCGATGGGCGTATATATAGGAGCCTCGACAAAAATAATAGACAGAAATACAGGCAAAATTTCATATGGAAAAGTCCCTGCTTATTCTGTGGTTGTGCCTGGCAGTATGGCAAACAAAGAAAAGCCTGGTTTACCCTCTTTGTATTGTGCAGTAATAGTTAAAAGAGTTGACGAAAAAACTAGGTCAAAAACTTCAATCAATGATTTATTGAGAGAATAAATGAAATTATTTAATGAATTAAGTCTTTCTAAAGATCTTATCAAATTTCCTAGTGTCACACCTAAAGATGCTGGTGCTATAAAATTTTTAAGCAAAAAATTAAAATTGCTTGGTTTTAAATGCACAATACTGAAGTTTAAAGATAAGAAAAAAAAAAGTGCGCCAATTCTAAATCTTTATGCTAAACTTGGAAAAGGATCACCAAATCTTTGTTACGCTGGTCATACTGATGTTGTTCCTCCAGGCAACTATAATGATTGGACAATAAATCCTTTTAAACCAAAAATCAAAAATGGTTATCTTGTTGGAAGAGGGGCAAATGATATGAAAAGCTCGATAGCTTGTTTTGTTTCAGCAGTGAGCGAATATTTAAAAAAAAATCCAAAATTTCCCGGATCAATAAGTTTTTTGATTACTGGGGATGAAGAAGGCCATGCGGTTAACGGGACAAAAAAAGTTGTAGATTATTTGAAAAAAAGGAGAGAGAAAATAAATTTTTGTATAGTTGGAGAGCCCACAAATCCAAACAAATTAGGAGAGATGATCAAAATCGGAAGAAGGGGAAGTCTCTCAGGAACTTTAAAAATATTTGGAACCCAAGGCCATATAGCTTACCCGCATCTAAATAACAATCCTATAAATACTTTGGTAGAAATATGTCAAAACTTAAAAGCAAAACCATTTGACAAAGGCAATAAAAATTTTCAACCCTCAAATTTGGAATTTACAAGCATAAACGTGAAAAATAATGCTCATAATGTTATACCAGCTAGTGCTCAAGCAAAATTTAATATCCGTTATAATAATTTACATACTTCCAGCTCTTTAAAAAGAAAAATTAAATTCAATGTTTCAAAAATAACCAAAAAAAATAAATGTAAATTTACTATTGAATTTTTATCAAACGGGGAGGCTTTTTTAACAAAACCAGAAAAAACTATCTTTGTTGCAAAAAAGATAATTAAAAAAGTTACAAATATAGATCCATCTTTTTCGACAACGGGAGGCACTTCAGATGCTAGATTCATAAAAGATATAGCTCCTTGTCTCGAGTTTGGATTAGTAAATAAGACAATGCATAAAGTTGATGAGTGTGTTGCTTTAAGCGATCTAAAGAAATTAAAAAAGATTTACTTTTTAATTCTAAGTGAATATTTTAAATGAAAAAAGGTTTATATAAGTCAAAAAAATCAAAAATTAATAATCTAGGTCTTTACGCTAATACAGATATCAAAAATGGTACAAAAATAATTCAGTATAAAGGTAAAATTATCACTGTGAAAGAAACTGAAATAAATCCTAAATATGATAATGACAAAGCAATTTATCTTTTTAACATAAATAAAAGATATGATCTTGATGGGGACTTCAAATTCAATACGGCTAGGCTTATAAATCACTCATGTGACCCTAACTGTGAAGTTGATGGTATAGGTTATAAGTTATGGGTATATGCTATTAAAGATATTAAAAAAGATGAGGAATTGACATATGATTACGGTTTTAGCTTTGATAAAGATTTCAAAAATTATAAATGTAATTGCAAATCAAAAAAATGTTGCGGCTACATTGTAAGAAGTGAGTCAAGATGGAGGATTAAAAAAAATGGAAAAAAAAACCTCTAAGATTAATGTTGATATAATTTTACCTAATTATAATTCTTATAAATATATAGAAGCCTCAATAAGATCAGTTATTAAGCAAAGTTATAAACATTGGAGACTTATTATTGTTGATAGTAGTTCAGATGATGAGACCCCAAAGATATTGAAAAAATATAAAAAAAATAAAAAGATAAAAATTTTTAATTTTAAGAAAAGAATGACAGCAGCTAAAAGTAGAAACTTTGCTCTTAAAAAGATAAAATCAAAGTATATAGCTTTTATAGACTCTGATGATATTTGGGATTCAACAAAATTAGAAAAACAGCTTAACTATATGGAGTTAAATAATTACAATTTTACCTTTACTCAATATTTGCCTTTTTCAAATAAAAAGAAATATAAAATTATAAAACCGCGTGATAAATTTTCTTTTGAAGACTTTATAGGAGATACATCTATTTCGACTAGTTCAATGATTTTAAGAAAAGAAATTATACTTGGAGCAAAATTTACAGATACACCTATATGTGAAGATTACTTTTTTAAATGTTTAATTTTAAAAAATGATAATGCATTTTGTTATCCTGAGTGTCTTCTAAAATACAGAATTAGAGAAGAATCTCTTCAAGGCAATAAGCTTAAAAATCTTTATTGGATATGGATAATAAACAAAGATTTTAATAAATTTAATTTTTTTTCTAATTTAAAATCTTTATTGTTTATTTCTATCAGCTCGTTATTAAGATACGGTTTTAAATAATTAATATTTTACATTTTGTAAATATAATCCCGATGGAGGTGCAGGGGGCGCACAGTAAAATCGTTTTTTTGAAAAAAGAGGTTTTTTAAATCTATCAATATCCCATTTTTCTTCTCCTAGAATTTTTAAACATCCAACCATTGATCTAACTTGTTGTTGTAGAAATGACTGCGAGATAAAAGTAAATATTATCCTGCCATCTTTCTTTTTCTTTACTAGAATTTTTTTTAGAGTTCTTACGGGCGATTTTGCAGAACAGGAGGAAGATCTATAAGCTGAAAAATTGTGCTTACCAGATAAAATTTTTGCACCAAGTTTTATTAAATGTATATTAAGTTTTTTTCTTACATGCCAAGCTTTATCTTTGTATAAACTGAGAGGTGCTTCTCTATTATAAATAATATAAAGATATCTTCTCTCTTTTGCGCTATATCTTGAGTGAAAATCCAATTTTTTATTCTTAATTGATAGAATAGAAATCTTCCTTTTTTTTAGGAAATGATTAAGTGTGGTTAATAGTTTTTTTTTATCTATCTTATAATTGATAAGAAAATTAGCGGATTGTCCTAAAGCATGGACTCCAGAGTCAGTTCTACCCGAACCAAGTAGTTTTATGTCTGTTTTAAGAAATCTTTTTAAAATTTTTTGGATCTCTCCCTGGATTGAAATTCCACTTTTTTGCGCTTGCCAGCCAACAAATTTTGTACCATCGTATTCAATTATTAGCTGGTAATTAAATACGATCATAAAATTTTAGTTCCTTTTTTAATATTGTTGCCTATTAAAAAGTTTTTTACATCTAAAATGTTTTTACCCTCTTTTTGAATTTGCAAAATTTTTATTGAATTTTTACCTGTTCCTATTGTAAGTTGGTCATCTAGAGTTTCTCCAATTGGGCCTGTCATAGTTGACTCTTCCGCTTCTAAAATTTTGTATCTTTGACTTTTAAGTTCAAACCATGCTCCAGGTGTTGGATTAAAAGCGTTTATCATTGCAATAATATCTTTAGATTTATTACCCCAATTTATTTTTGTCTCAAATTTTTCTATTTTTTTTGCATATGAAGAATTTGAGACGTCTTGATCAATAAATTTTTCCTCTCCATTAGAAATAAGATTAATTGCCTTAATTATTGCACTCGCGCCAACTTTAGATAGTCTGGCTTTTAATTTCCCAGCTGTAACTGTTTTATCAATCGAGACTTTCTCCTGTAGCATAAATGGGCCAGCATCTAATTCTTTAACTATTTTCATAATTGAAATTCCTGTTTCAAAATCCTGATTTAATATTGATCTTTCAATAGGTGCAGCTCCTCTCCATTTTGGTAAAAGTGAGGCATGAAGATTTAAAAAAAGTAAATTTGGTATTTTCAGATATCTTTCAGGTATCAAATTTCCATACGCAACTACAATAACTAAATCAGGTTTATTATCTAAAAAAAATTTGTACTCTAAGTCATTGCTTAAATTATATGGCGATCTCACTTTTAAATTAAATTTTTCTGCAGTTAGATGTATTGGTGATTTATAAATTTTTTGACCTCTGTTTTTTTTTTTGGGGTGGTTGTGTATAAACACATGTGATCTTATACTGACTGTCAAGCAGAGCGGTCAATGAAGGCACTGAAAATTCTGGTGTACCCATAAATATTATATTTAGCGACATCTATTTTTTTTAAACAACTATTTTTTCTGAATTTTTTTTCTGCTTTGAGACTTTCTTAATTATATAATTTTTTTTTAATTTGGATAAGTAATCTACAAACAAAATACCATTTAAGTGGTCTACCTCGTGTTGCAAGCATGTTGATAATAAACCACTCGCTTTGATTTCTTTTTTTTTATCCTCCAGATCTAAAAACTCTACTTTACAACTAGCAGGTCTCTCTATCTCTGCGAATTGATTTGGTATAGAAAGACAACCCTCCTCATAAATAGATGTCTCCTCTGATCTCCAAGTTATTTTAGGATTAATAAAAAGAAGTGGATTTTTTTCTTCATCTCGAGAAATATCTATAACGACTGCTCTAAGTGGAACTCCTACCTGTACAGCTGCTAGACCTATACCAGGTGCTTTATACATAGTTTCTAACATATCATTTAATAGTTTTTTAATTTCACCTGTAATCTGGTTTACTGGTTTAGATACTGACTTAAGTAAAGGGTCGGGTACAGTGATTATGTTTTTAAGTGCCATTTAAAATTTATAATATAATTATACTTTTAAAGGTAGTGAAGATATAAGAATTTTATTTCTAATTTCTTTCAGGCCATTTTTATTTAAAAGATGTGAAATAAAGTAAATAGTCTCTGGATCTAAATTATTTACTTCATCTTCTCCAATAATTTCTACAATTTTTAACACTAAGAAACCTATTTCCTCTTTTTTTGCTAACTCTAAAAGATTGGAAGGGACATCATACTGCTTTGCAAACTGATTAATTTGAAAACTATCTGGGATAGTTAAACCATCGTTCTTAAGCGCCTCTATAAGAGCTAAATCTTTTGCAGAATAGAAATAATCTTTATTTTTTTTTATTTTTTTAAATACATTGTTCAAATCTTTCTGAGTTTTTTTTTGAGAGGTTCCCTTTTCTGTGTAGAATTTTAAAACCTTTGATCTATGTAAAATTTTATCATTGTACTTAATTTTTTTTCTTTTCTGCGTAGGATCAACTAAAATATTTTTTTTTACAACTTCCTCGTATTCTTTTGGTACATTTTTAATATCTTTTAAATTTTTGCTTAAAAATGAGGTGTAAACATTATTTAATTTTTCTCTATCAAAGAGATCCTTTAAAAGAAATAAAAATTCAATTTTTTTTTCTTCATTATCGGAAAGAAGAAATTTTTGGTAAATAATAGCCCTACTCTCAACTTGGCCTAATGTATTATAAATATCTGAAGCGCGTATTAATTGATCAAGATCAAAAGGAATTTTTTCATAAAGAGAAAATATCTTTTTTGGGTCAATCAGATTTTCGTTTGCTGCTATCTCTAACTCATTTATTTTATTCATATCTTCAATTATGTTAAAATCAATTAAATTTGCTGAGTCCATATAATCCCATATAAACTTTGGAGTTGACTTTTTTGGAGTATACTTAAAGTTATTAATTGTAATGCTAGATAAGTAAAAGTTAAGTAAATTATTATCAGCTACTTTTTGGCTCGTTTTATCCTTTATGCCAAGTAAAAATTGAATTTTGTCATCAAAAAATTTATCCGATTGTTTCTCCTCTTTTAATATATCATAAAGCAATAAAGCTTGATCGTTATTTTTATTGAAGACAAAACAGTATATCTTGAATTTCTCGAGATACGAATTTTTTATATCCTTGCTTAAAAAATTTATATCTTCACAAGCCTTTTTAATGTCTGTATTTGCAATACTTTTATCAACTAAATATTTGATGATTTTTTCTTGAAAATGAAAATCTTTATTTTTTTCTAAGAATAATTTTAATTCATAATCTTTCTGGTTATTAATCAACCAATTAATCTTAATTTCTAAAAACTCTTCGATGCTCATATTAATTGGGGTGTAAGAAAATGTTAATAACGTGTCTTGAAATATTTCTTCTGCTGTCTTTGATAATTTAAGTTTACTTATCCTTGATATCGTTTTTTTAATTTCTTTACTTTCTGTGTTTGACCACAAGGATAATTTAAAGTTATATTTTTCTGGATCATGAATTCCATAAATTTTTACATCTAATGTATCCTGAAAAAGATTTTCCTCAATTTTAATCTTATTAACTTTCTCAGTACTCGTGTTTACTTTTAAATTTAAATTTTCCTGTATGTTATCCTTTTTTTCTTCTTTGGTGATAGTGTCCTTTTTGTTATCTTTTTTCCAGATATCAATTTGGTTCTCTGCATTTAAATAAGAAAAAAATGACAAAGTGATAAATAAGCTTACAAAAAAGTATTTATTTAAGTTTGATAGTCTCATTAGAAATATCAATTTCAAATTTTTTTTGGGGAGATGGAAAATTAATTTTTTCAATAAAAAATAATAAAACAAAAATAAAGACAAGACCAATTAAGGATTTTAATATAGTTCTTAACACAGATTGGCCTAAAGACTTTGTTCTGTTGATTTTAAGTTGCATAGTATCAAAATATATTTAAACTCACTAAATAAGACAAATTTGTGATAAAAGAAACTTTATTGGAAATTTAATTGAAAAAAAGCCTTGTTTTAACTGGAATGATGGGTGTGGGTAAATCCACAATAGGAAAAATATTAAGTAAAAAGCTTCGGCTTCAATTTATCGATATAGATAAAATTATTGAGAAAAACCAAAAAAAAACTATTAATGAAATTTTTCAAACCAAAGGTGAAGTTTTTTTCAGAAACTTAGAGGAGAAAACTACTTTAAAATATATAAAAAAAAATAATTTAATTATAGCTTTAGGAGGAGGGGCTTTTATGAGCTTAAAAATAAGAGATATTATATTAAAAAATAACAGAAGTTTTTGGCTTGATACCAGCTTAAATAGTTTAAAATTCAGGGTTAAAAGAAAAAAAACTAGGCCACTTTTGTCAGACAATATAAATTTTAATTTAAAGAAAATTTATGGTGAAAGAAAAAAAATATATAGACTGGCCAATTTTAAGATTAATTGTGATAAACTAGGTAAAAATGAAATTGCTAACAGAATAGTTAAACTTTATGAAAAAGATTAATATAAATATCCAAAAAAAAAACGAAAATTACTCTCTTTTCATTGGGTCAGATCTCTTAAGGCTCCTTCCAAGGAAACTTAAATCTATTTCTCCTAAAGGAGAAAAAGTTGCAATCATTTATGACAAGAATGTTCCAATTAGATTTAAATCAAAAGCATACAAAATACTGAAAAAATTCAAAAGAATTAAAATTTCAATAAATCCTAATGAAAAAAATAAAAGTATCGATACGGTTAACAAAATTTTAAATATTTTATTTAAAAACAATTTTAATAGAAATGATTTCATTATAAGTATCGGAGGTGGTATTACAGGCGACATGGTCGCTTTCACAGCAAGTATCTTTAAACGAGGCATTAATTTCATTAATGTACCGTCAACTTTTTTAGCACAAGTTGACTCCTCTTTAGGGGGAAAGACTGGGGTTAACAACCAGTTTGGAAAAAATTTAATTGGTACCTTCTACCAACCAAAAATTGTAATTATAGATACAAATTTTTTGAAAAGTTTAAAAAAAAAAGATTTTTTATGTGGATATGCTGAAATACTTAAACACTCAATTATACATGATAAAAAATTTTTTTATTGGCTTGAAAAAAACTCTAAGAAGATTTTATTGTATAAAGATACAAAAGCAATTGCGAAAGCAATAGATTGGAGCTGTAAGATAAAGAGGTATTATGTTGTAAAAGATCATAATGAGAAAGATTTTAGGAAGATATTGAACTTTGGTCATACAGTAGCTCACGCAATTGAGGCTGGTCGTAACTACTCAAATTTCACAGGTCATGGTGAAGCAGTTCTGATAGGAATGATTCTTGAGACACAATTATCATATAGAAAAAAAATTTGTAGCATAGAAACTTTGAAAAGAATTCAAAAGATTTATCTCGATAACAATCTAAAAAAATATCTTAAATTAGATTTCTTTTTTAAAGATATCAAAAAAACTATAAAGTTTATGGAAAATGATAAAAAGAATGATGATAATAGAATTAATTTTATATTATTAAAAGATATTGGCAAAACCACATTGCCCGGTAAGATAAAATTTGAAAAAAAAGATTTGATAAAAGAATTTAATAAATTAAAGAATTTCAATTTCTAGAGCATGAATTCTATTTTTTAAATCGTCTTTTAGGATGTCCATTATCATCTTATGGCTTACAATACGACTAAGACTACTAAGATAAGATGATTTAATGATAATTTTTAAGTGTTTTTTATTTTTATCGAATGATTTATGTTTAGAGTGTAAATCTGAATTATCGATAATATTAATTTGTTGAAGACTAATATTTTTTATTAATTTTTTTTTTATTCCTTCTAAATAATCCTCCATTCTAATAAAGATATCATATATTATATAATATTATGAAAATTATTTGTGATTGGGAAAATTGTAAAGAAATTGGAAAGTATAAGGCTCCCAAAGAAAAGGATAACAGTAAGAACTTTAGATTATTGTGTCTAGAACACATTAAAATATTTAATAAAAATTGGAACTATTTTGAAAATATGAAGGCTCATGAAATTGAATTTTTCATAAAATCTGACTTAACTTGGCATAAAACAACAAAAAGCTTTGGTTCTTCAGAAAATTTCTTTAATATACTGTGGAAGAATGCCTTAGAAGATAAACTTAATATTTTCAATTCCACAAATTTCAAGAATTTTAAAAAGGATCAGCTTTCACAGACAGATAGAGATGCTTTTGAAGTAATGGAGCTAAATTTATCGTCTAATTGGACAGAAATACAAAAAAAATTTAAATTACTTGTAAAGAAATATCATCCTGATAAAAACCAAGGTAATAAGAAATATGAGGACAAGTTGAAAACAATTACATTAGCATATACACAGCTTAAAAAAAAATTTGGAAAAAAATAAATGACACTAAATCAATTTTTAACAAAACCAGATATCAAAATTTCAGTTAGACAATCATTTAATATAGATAGCAATATGGAAGTTGAAGGTTTTTCAAAAAAAAATGAGTATGTACCAAAAATAGATCCAGACTATAAATTTGATAGAGATACAACTCTTGCTGTTCTCTCGGGTTTTTCTTTTAATAAAAGAGTTCTAATACAAGGCTACCATGGTACAGGAAAGTCAACACACATAGAACAGATAGCTGCTAGGTTGAATTGGCCTTGTGTAAGAGTGAATCTTGATAGCCATATCAGCAGGATTGATTTGATAGGAAAGGATGCAATTGTTTTAAAAGATAACAAGCAAGTCACAGAATTCAAGGAAGGGATTTTACCATGGTCAATTCAAAATCCAATAGCCTTGGTATTTGATGAATATGACGCTGGCCGACCGGATGTAATGTTTGTAATACAAAGAGTTCTTGAAAGTGAGGGAAGCTTTACATTATTAGACAAAAATAAAGTTTTAAAACAACATAATTTTTTTAGAATGTTTGCCACAACAAACACGATTGGACTTGGGGACACCACGGGCTTGTATCATGGAACACAACAAATAAATCAAGGTCAGATGGATAGATGGAATATTGTTACAACATTAAATTATTTATCATTTGAAAAAGAACTTGAAATTATTTTGTCAAAAAATAAAAAATTAAATAATAAAGACGGTAAAGAAAAAATATCAAACATGATTAAGGTAGCAGATTTAACAAGAAAAGGATTTATAAATGGAGATATTTCAACTGTAATGAGTCCTCGGACTGTTATTCATTGGGCAGAAAATACTTCAATTTTCAAAGACGTAGGATATGCTTTTAGGGTAACTTTTTTAAATAAATGTGATGAAATTGAAAAAAAAATAATTTCAGAATATTACCAAAGATGTTTTGGTGAGGACCTACCTGAGTCTTCCGCAAATATAACTTTATAAAGTGGAAAAAAAACAACAAGTAATTGAAAATTTCAAAAGTGCAATTAAATCTACTGTTAGATCAGTCTCAAATTTAAATAATTTAGAAGTAAATTTTGGTAAATCTACTAACCAAAATAAAAATCAAATCACATTACCTGAATTAAGTGAATTAAATTCTACTCAAGTCATTAAAACAAGAGCTTTAGCAGATGCTGTATCATTAAAACTAAGATATTGTGATGAAAAAATTTTTAAGAGTTTTGAACCAAAAGGAGAAATTTCAAAAAAACTCTATGATATCGCTGAAAAAGTAAGATGTGAAAAAATCGGTTCAGATGAGTTTCTAGGCGTGAAAAGAAATCTAATAAATTTTTATAAACAGCAAGAGATTAATCATGCTAACAGTAAATTAGAAAAGATCTCATTATTTTTTGAGAATCTGTTAAATAGTAATGTTTTAGATTTAAAAACTTCAAATAAATCAAGTATGTTCGATAATTTTAAGAAAAAATACGAAAAAAAAATTAAAAATAAAATAAATATTTTAAAAAAAAATATTCATAATCAAAAAATTTATAACTCAATAGTGTCAGAATTACTTAATAATCTCAATTTTGATGAAGAAATGAGTACCAAAGAGGATAAGAGTGACGAGAACGAGAAAAATTCTGAACAAGATTCTAAAAAAGAAAATGGTGAGAAATCAAGCGATAGTGAGAAAAAAATAGAACAAATGGCAATTGAAACAGATGTGCCTGACACCGAAAATTTTTCAGAAAAATCTGATGAAAATCAAAATTTAGAGCTTGATGATGCAAATTCAGAGTCTAAAGGTAAAAATAAAGGGATAATTAATTTTAACGAAAAAAAATATAAAGTATTTACCTCAGAGTTTGATGAGATTATAAAAGCTGAAGACCTTGAAACTCCCGAAGAACTTTCGAGATTAAGAGAAAACTTAGATCAGCAATTACACCAATTAAGATTTTTTATATCTAAGTTGGCAAATAAACTTCAAAGGAAATTACTGGCAAAACAAAATAGGTCATGGAACTTTGATCTCGAAGAGGGAATTTTAGATACGTCAAAGTTAACAAGAATAATTATTGATCCTTTGAACTCACTCTCATTTAAAAGAGAGAGTGACATTGAATTTAAAGACACTTTAGTAACTCTTTTAATCGATAATTCTGGATCAATGAGAGGAAAGCCTATTTCAGTTGCAGCAATTTGTGCGGATATTTTATCGAGAACATTAGAAAGATGTGGAGTAAAAGTTGAAATATTGGGATTCACAACCTGTCATTGGAAAGGCGGTTCAAGCAGAGAAAAATGGATGAAAAAAAATAAACCAAATTTTCCAGGAAGACTAAATGATTTAAGACATATTATTTATAAATCCGCTGATATACCTTGGAGACAATCAAAAAAAAATTTAGGTTTAATGCTAAAAGAGGGAGTGTTAAAAGAAAATATTGATGGTGAGGCTTTAAAATGGGCATTTTCAAAGATGCACAAAAGAAAAGAAGAAAGAAAAATTTTAATGGTAATTTCAGATGGGGCACCGGTGGATGATTCTACTTTATCTTCTAATGCAACTGACTACTTAGAAAATAATTTAAAAAATATTGTAAAATGGATTGAAAATAAATCTGACATAGAGCTTTTGGCTATTGGAATCGGACATGACGTTACAAGATATTACTCAAATGCAATAAAAATTACTGATATACAAGATTTAGGAGATGTAATGATTAACCAATTATCTGACTTATTTTCCGAGAGAAAAAAAAATAAAACTATCCATTAGTTATTTTAAACTAAACTAATTTTTTTTCCGCAGAGAAATCTTTAAAATATGTAATAAAAATTCTGAACGGTATAAGCATAAGAAAGGCTATTAAAAATTTCACAACTAAATCTCCAAATGCTAAAGTGTACCAAGGCACTTCGGTCCCGTAAAAAGATATAAAGAAGAATAAAAATGTATCAATTGTTGATCCAATTGTAGATGAAAACAACGGTGCTATATACCAGGATTTTTTTCTTCTTAATCTGTCAAAAATATTAACATCTATTAACTGTGCCGTTAAAAACGCAATGCCTGATCCAAATGCTATTCTAATTGAAATTATATCTGAAAAATTTGTAGACACCACAAGAGTTAAAAAAATTCCTATTAAGAAACCAAAATAAACTACTCTTTTTGCTATTTCTTTGCCAAAAGCTCTATTAGCAAAATCGGTGACCAAAAAAGAAATTGGATAAGTAAAAGCACCGTATGTAAGTATGTTTTCTAAACCAAATTGATAGACTGGAAATTGAACTAAAAAATTTGAAACTATTATAACTAAACTCATTATTGCCAGGAGTAAGATAAATAGGTTTTTTTTGATTATCATTTAAGATTTTTGAACTATAGAAAGCTTTAATTTTTTTGCTTTTTTAGACAAATTTTTACTTTTTGCTCTTTTTAAAAAATCGTCTAGTCCACCTTTAAAATCGACAGTCTTTAATGCTGAATTTGTTACATTTAACCTTATGCTTTTTTTTAAGATATCACTTTTAAATTTAACTTTTTTTAAGTTTGGATAAAATTTTCTTTTGGTTTTATTATTTGCATGACTTACATTATTACCTTTTAAAGGTTTTTTTCCGGTCAACTCACATTTTTTTGTCATAATTGATTATGTTATATAATTTAGATCTATTTTATGGTCAAGCGTTTATTCCTACTGCATCTTTGACATTTTTGATTCCATTTTCTTCTAAAATTGAAATTAACTTAATCTTAATTTCTTTTGCAATGCCTGGACCTTTGTAAATCATTCCAGTGTATAATTGGACCAAATTTGCGCCATAAGATATTTTCTCAAAAGCACTTTCCCCTGAATCAACTCCGCCTACTCCAATTATCGGTACAGTGCCTTTTAACTCTTTGTAAAATTTTTTAATTAAGTCATTTGATAAATTGAATAATGGTTTACCAGATAGTCCACCTTTTTCATTTCTTTTTAAATCACTTAAATCATCTCGGTTTTGATCTGTGGAATTTGAAATTATTAATCCATCGATTTTATATTTGGTTATAATTTCACAAACACTGCTGATTTTTTCTGAGGTAATATCAGGAGAAATTTTTAACAAGATTGGTTTTATAATCTTATCCTTTTTTTTTTCTTTTATTAAGTTTATCAAGAAGAAAGGTCAAAGAATTTTCATCATGAAAATCCCTTAAGCCCTCTGTGTTAGGTGATGATATGTTGATTGTCAAATAATCTGCATTATGGTGTAACTTTGAAAGGCCAGTTTCAAAATCTTCACTTTTGTCAACTGTATCTTTATTTGGACCAATATTAATTCCTAAAATTCCCTCTGGAGCATTCTTAAAAATTCTTTTTGAAACTGTTTCTGCTCCATGATTGTTAAAACCAAGTCTATTAATTAATGCTTGATCTTTTTCCAGCCTAAAAATTCTTGGTTTTGCATTTCCAAACTGTTCCCGAGGTGTAACTGTGCCAACTTCAACAAACCCAAAGCCTAACTTAAATAAAGGATTATAAACTTCTGCGCTTTTATCAAAACCGGCTGCGAGTCCAATTGGATTTTTGAATTTTTTTTCAAATAATTGGGTTTCTAAAATTTCCTCATTTTTTACATAGAAAAAACTTTCTGGAACAAAATTTGTTTTTAATGATTTTATTGCTAAATCATGTGCTACTTCTGGATCAAGTGAAAAAATAAAAGGTTTTAAAAATGAAAACATATTAGTTTATTTTATCATTAATTAATTTAATTGTTTCTTTTATTCCAAAAAAACTTATAAAAAAACCCATTCGAGGTCCGTCTTCCTCTCCAAATAACACTTGATAAATTAATTTAAACCAATCTCTTAGATTTTTTTCATACCCATTGTCTTTGCCAGCTGAATAAACTATTGTTTGTATCTCTTCTGGACTAAGTCTCTCGTCAATTTTCTCAATCTTTAAAATAAGATTAGCCAATGCCTTTTTTTCCTCTTTATTTGGAATTTTAAATTTTTTATTCGGCTCTACTTTATCTTTGAAATAATTAATTGCGTATAAAGTAAGACCATCTAATATTGGATTATTATTAGGTGTAATTTCTTTATGAAATCTTCTTATAAATTTCCATAAAATCTCCTTATTGTTTGCGTTACTTGACCCTGCTAAATTTAAAAGCATAGAGAATGGCATTACAATTTTTTCTTCGGGTGGTTTCCCATTATGCACATGCCAAACAGGGTTCGTAATTTTATCTTTTATTTTCTGCTTTTGGTATTTTTCTAAATTTGATAAATAATCGTCAACTGTTTTTGGCACAATTTCCGAATATAGTTTTTTTGCTCTTTTTGGATTCGGATACATAAATAATGACAAGCTTTCAGGTGAGGCGTAGCGTAGCCACTGATCAATGGTTATACCGTTGCCTTTTGACTTAGATATTTTTTCCCCTTTATCGTCTAGAAATAATTCATATGCAAATCCATTGGGTGGTTGTTTGCCAAGTAATCTACAAATTTTAGATGATAAAATGGCACTCTCAGTCAGATCCTTACCGTACATTTCAAAATCAACATCAAAATTAAACCACCTCATAGCCCAATCTACTTTCCATTGTAACTTACATTTACCATCTAAAATACTTGTCTCAAATTTTTTTCCATTATTATTAAAAATTATCTTTCCACTTTTCCTATCGCAACTATCCATTGAAACCTCAAGAACATTTCCAGTCTCAGGACAAATCGGTAGAAAGGGGCAGTAGGTCTTTCTTCTTTCAATTCTTAAAGTAGGCAATATGATGTTCATTATTTCATCATACTTTTCTAATACTCTCATAAGAGAATTATTGAAAACGCCTTTTTTGTAGTTTTCAGAGGAGCTTTTAAAAGAAAAATTAAATTTAAATTTTCGCAGAAAATCTTTCAACATTTCATTGTTGTGTTCGCCAAAGCTTTTAAATTTTTTAAATGGGTCTGGTATTTGTGTTAAAGGCTTTCCAAGATTTTCTCTTAAAATATTTTCGTTAGGAATATTTTCAGGAACTTTGCGTAAAGCGTCCATATCATCTGAAAAAGTAATAAGTTCATGCTCAATTTTTTTAATATGGTTTAATGCGTTAATCATCATTGATGTTCTCGCTACCTCTCCAAAAGTACCGATATGTGGCAAACCACTGGGACCGTACCCGGTTTGAAAAATTAACTTTTTTTTCTTTAAAATAATGTCTTTTCTATCTTTTAATAGTTTTCTTATCTCAACAAATGGCCAAGATGAGGTAGACTGAATTAAGTTATTATCTAACATATACAAGGTTTATTTAATTTATGTACAAAATACACTTTTAATTACATTATATATAGTTGAATTTTACAATTAATAAAATAGTCTTATAATTATGCCGGCTAGTAAAACTGTTTTTTTCATAATTGGTATTCTTTTGATTATCCTAGGACTATCAATGTTAGTACCTTACGGTTTACAAATTTTATATGGTGAAGAAAGCCACAGCTTCATTTCATCGGCATTTATCACAATTTTTATAGGTATTCTTTTATTACTGTCTAATATTGAAAAGGAATATAAGCTTAATTTACAACAAACTTTTTTATTTACAACGCTTGCTTGGTTTTTAATTGCTGTATTTGGGTCCATCCCATTTATGCTCTCCCCTATTTCTTTAACCTTTAGTGATGCATTTTTTGAAAGTATGTCTGGAATAACAACCACCGGGGCTACTATAATCACAAATTTAGATGACAGTCCTAAAAGTATTTTACTATGGAGATCAATTATGCAATGGCTTGGTGGAATAGGAATAGTCGTAATGGCTATAACAGTTTTACCTCTTCTGAAAGTCGGAGGAATGCAACTCTTCAAAATGGAGGGCCCGGACTCAACTGAGAAGATTCTTCCAAGAACCATCGAAGTTGCAAGCACAATAATTGTTATTTATATAATTCTTACATTTCTTTGCGGATTTTTTATTGGGTTTTTGGTATGTCTTATTTTGATGCGCTGGCACACTCAATGACAACAATCGCTACGGGAGGCTTTTCTACACATAATGACTCTATCGGATATTTTAAAAACTCAAATATAGAAATTGTTGCATCTTTATTTATAGTATTGGGGAGTATTCCATTTATATCTTATTTAAAATTTTTAAATGGGAATAGAAAAATTTTTTTAAAAGACTCACAAATTAAAGGAATGGTTTATCTATTATTTTTCTCGATCGTATTAATGTTTGTTTATTTAATTATTTCAGATAATGAAAATACTTTGTTTGAAAAAATCAGAATATCCTCATTTAACGTGATTTCAATTTTATCTGGAACGGGATATGTCACCGACGATTTTAGTCTTTGGGGAAAATTTTCTTTACTTTTCTTTCTTTTTTTAATGTTTGTAGGTGGTTGCGCAGGATCTACTGCTTGCGGTGTAAAAATATTTAGAATTCAAATGTTATATATTTATATTAAAAATCAAATTAAAAAACTGATTTCTCCTAATAGTATAAGCTCAACAAAATACAATGATCAAAAAATTTCTGAAGAATTTATCTATTCTGTAATAGTTTTTATTTTTTCATTTCTTTTAATATTTTTATTATTAACAATAATGTTATCAATTACAGGGCTTGATTTTTTAACCTCAATTTCAGGAGCTGCGAGTGCTATTTCAAATGTTGGTCCAGGATTAGGTGATACGATTGGCCCTAATGGAAACTATAGTTCTTTACCAAGTGTCTCAAAATTTATCTTATCTTTTGCAATGTTGCTTGGTCGATTAGAACTGTTTGCAGTTTTGGTTTTATTCTTACCTTCTTTTTGGAGAGATTGATTTACTATTATGCAGATTAAAAAAAAATACTCACTCTCAGATTCTTTTGCAATATATTTAGATCCTCGAATGTTAAAAATTTTATTAATCGGTTCAATTAGTGGATTTCCATGGGTGTTGATTGGAAGCAGTTTGAGTCTATGGTTGAAAGAAGATGGATTAAGCAGAAGTACAATAGGCTGGGCTGGATTAATATTCGCTGTTTATGCTTTTAATTACTTATGGGCTCCATTAATTGACAGAGTTAGAATTCCTTTTCTTACAAAAAAAATAGGTCACAGAAAAGGTTGGATTGTATTGATGCAAGTTTTAATAATTTTTTCTTTAATTGCATGGAGTTTCATATCTCCGATCGAAAACTTATTTTCAGTAATTAGTATCGGATTAGTTATTGCAATAGCTTCAGCTACTCAAGATATAACTTTGGACGCTTTAAGAATCGAACAAATAAATGAAAATGAGGGAAAAATAATGCAAGCCGGTGCAGCCATTTCAGTTGTTGGATGGTGGACTGGATATAAGTTGGGTGGAGTTCTGTCGTTAACAATTGCAGATTACCTACAAGCCTTAGGATTGAATAATTACTGGCAAATTACTTTTCTAATCTTATGTGTAATAATTGTAATATTTAATGTCCTTCTTCTTTTAATTAACGAGAATAGTACATTAAGAAGATTAGAGACTCAGAGAAATAACGATTTATTAATAGAAAAAAAATTTGGTAAACAAAGTATTTTAAAGAAACCTATCATATGGATGACAGGCACTGTGATAAGTCCAATAATTAGTTTTTTTAAGAAAAATGGATTTAAAGTCGCAATAGCTATCTTAAGTTTTGTTTTTCTTTTTAAAATCGGGGAGGCTTTTTTAGGAAGGATGTCTGTAATATTTTACAAAGAAATAGGTTTTAGCAAATCAGATATTGCAATTTATTCGAAAGGTCTAGGATGGATTTCTACTGTAATTTTCACTCTTATGGGTGGACTATTCGCAATTAGATCTGGTGTCATTAAAGCAATGTTTGTGTCTGGTATTTTGATGGCTTCAACAAATCTTTTATTTTCTGTTTTAGCATGGTCCGAAAAATCAGAATTATTGTTCGCAATTGCGGTTATATTTGATGACATGGCCGCCGCTTTTGCTACAGTTGCTTTTGTGGCTTTTATTTCTATGTTGGTGGATAGAAATTATACAGCTACTCAATACGCCTTGTTAGCTTCGATAGGCACCGCAGGTAGAACAATGATGGCTTCATCATCTGGGGCTTTGGTTGATTGGTTAAACGGTGACTGGGGAATATTTTTCATTTTAACTGCTTTAATGGTTATTCCATCTCTTGTATTTCTGTATTTAATTAAAGAAAAAATTAAAATAAATGAATAAAACTTATACAAATATCTATCCAATTTGTAACTTGTATAAAAAAAATTCTAAAAAATCACCGTTGGTAACTCAAATTATTTATGGTCAAAAATTTTCAATCATAAAAGAAGGAAATGATTGGTTGAAAATAAAAATTTTAGAAGATAATTATCATGGTTATATTGAGAGAAAAAAAATTTCTAATTATTTAGAACCGACCCATAAAGTATTTAAATTAAAATCAAATATTTATAAATTTCCAAATAGTATAAGGAAAATAAAAGAATTACCTTTTGGATCAAGAGTTAAAAAAGTAAAAAGCACATCAAATTTTATTCAATTTAAGCTAGGATGGATAAAAAAAAGTGATCTTAAGCCAATCGGATTTACGCAAAAAAATATTTTTTCTAAAATTAAAATCTTTAAAAATATTAAATATAAATGGGGAGGTAAATCCTACCGTGGTATTGATTGTTCAGGTTTAATACAAATATTTTTTAATTTTAATAATCAGTTTTTTCCAAGAGATACTAAAGATCAAATTAAATTTTTAAAAAGAAGCACAAATTTAAAAAACATAAAAAAAAATGATATTATATTTTGGAAAGGGCATGTAGCTTTAGTATTGACAAAAAAAAGGCTTATACATGCTTACGGTCCTTTAAAAAAAAACTGTGATAATGAACATAGAGCAAACAATTTCAAGAATAAAAAAAACAGCTAATTTAAAAGTTTTAAGTATTAAGAGAATTTGAAAGCCGAGGTGGCCTCAGTCTCCCTCGACCACCTCTTAACTTAATAATAATTGATTCGAATAAAGTTCTAAAACTCTTAATAGTTGTATTTTTTTTATTTCTTAATAAGTATTAAACAATTATCAAAAATATTTTTCTTATGTTTTAGATCTATAAATTGAAAATTGAGGTTCGCCTCAGATAGATAGAAGTGAAATTTATTAATAATTCTTGGCTGCCTTCTTACGTCTTCAATAATATAATGTCCTCCAAGATTTAGGTGATTTAAAGAATTTTCAAGAAAATTTATATTTGCATCGAATCTGTGAAAACCATCATCGATTATTATATCCATTTTGATCCCAATATCTTCCCACATAGAATTAATTGAATTAGCATTTAACATGTCGACATAGAAGGTTTTAATTCTTTCCTCATTCTTTAAAATCTTCTTATCTATGTCAGCTCCAAAAATATTTGAATTTTTAAAATACTCTTTCCAACCTCTAAGTGAAGAGAGTGGCTTATAAGACTCGACAGGTGTCATATTCCAAGGAACATTTTCATCAACAGAGCCTATTCCAACTTCAAAAATATTCAATTTATTATCTTTAATGTCTTTAAACAAAAAATGGTAAAAATCAGTATAGTTATGCATTTGAGTTTTATTCCCTTTATCACTCCCATGCTTATTCATAATATTAGTGAGATCGTTGTTAACTCCAAAATACTCTTTGTTAAAAACATTCAAATTAACAATCTCATTTTTTTTTTTGGAAAGTTTTAAACTTTATATAATTTGAGTATCTGATGTCCCTGAAAATTCTGTTAGTATTTTGTATTATATTTTTAAATAAAGTCATTACTTATAATATGTTACACAAGTTTACTGTCAATGGCGGAGAGAGAGGGATTCGAACCCTCGAAACGGTTTCCCGTTTACACGCTTTCCAAGCGTGCGCCTTCAACCTCTCGGCCACCTCTCCCTTGAAAACAGTTATACTTCTATACAACAAAAATGTTCAATAAAAATTTATAATAGTATAAAAGAAAAAGATGCAACTTTCAGAATTATATAAACCAAGTTTTGTAAGCAATAATGAGCTAATAAGATTAGGATCTCGTTATGACGGTGGATATGTAATATTAAAAAAACAAATTAAAGAGACTAATTGCTTGGTCAGTTTTGGAGTGTCTGATAATTGGGATTTTGAGGAAGATTTTTATAAATTAAGTAATTGTAATATTGATGCTTATGATTTCGCCTTAGATAAAGATTTTTGGATTGAAAGGTTTAAAAAAGATTTGGTAAAATTTATTTGTTTGAAAATATTTAAACCTAGAAAGATTAAAAGTATGTTTAAATATTTGTATTTTAAGAAGTTCTTTAATAATAAAAATATTTCTTTTAACATGAAAAAAGTCGGAAATAGAGATGGTGAGGTTAATTTTCACGAAATCATGAAAAAACATGAAGGTAAAAATATTTTTTTAAAATCAGATATTGAAGGTGGAGAGTTTACTTTCTATAATGATATCGAAAGCTATGATAATATCATCGGTATAGCTATTGAATTTCATAACGTGATAGAAAAAAATGATCTTATAAAAAAGTTTTTGAGTAATTTAAGAAAATTCAGACTAATACATATTCATGCAAACAATCTAGTCCCTGTAAAAGATAGCTCACACTGTCTTGAGATGACTTTTGTACGTAAAGAATATATTGAGGATCTCAGTAAGAAAAACGACAAAGAATATCCAGTCAAAGGTTTAGATTTTCCGAATGCTAAAAGAGGAAAAGATATCAAGATTAGTTTTTATGAAGAATAAGAATTTAATATTAATATTTATATTCATCTGGTTTTTTTCTATAATTTTCACTGCATACTATGTTCATAAAAACTTTGAAAGAATTCAAATTCTCAAAAATTCTTTAAACAATGTGAATTATGTTAATGCTAATGCCTACAGTGTAAATATAATTCGAGTACTCAAACTTAACAAAAAAACTGCTTATATTTTAAATAATAATACCAGCGGAAATTTTAATACTAATGATTTAGAAATCTTTACACAAGATGGTTATTTAATCAAAAACGGAAATGAGAAAAAACTTAATACTCCAGATAATTTTACTTTAGAAAATAACGGTGGATTAAAGAATATTATGTTTGTAGGAAATAAAGTTTTTGCCTTATTATCAGCTAAAAAAGATAAATGCTTTTTAGGAAAAATTTATAATATATCCGAAAACAAAAATTTTATAGACTTGGGCTGCTTGCCTGATAGAGATAATACTGATTTTAATGGTTTGGGAAGTAGCGTAGTTTACTTGAATAATAAGTTGCTTTTATCAGTTGGCACTGTTGATGCTAATTTAACTTTAAATAGTGAGTTATCTCAAAATATTAATTCGCCTTACGGTAAAATTTTAAGCATAGAATATAAGTCACTGAGAGGTGAGAAAAGTCCCGAGACAAATGTTTATTCATTAGGACACAGAAATCCACAAGGTATGTCAAAAATAAATAATCAAACTTTTAGTGTTGAGCATGGTCCAAAGGGAGGTGATGAACTTAATAGAATTGAAAAAGATGGGAATTATGGCTGGCCGTTAAGTTCTTATGGTACACGTTATATGATTGACAGTAGCGGTAAGTCTTTACCAATAAGCCACGAAAGATCTGGGTTTAAGGAGCCTATGATTGCGTTAGTTCCCTCAGTGGGTATATCGGCATTGAGTCAATGTCCTAAAAAACTAAAAAACTACTATAAAAAAAATTGTTTAATTGCATTATCGCTTTATGGAAATAAATTACGAAAGGGAAGATCTTTAATAATATTTCTTATCAATGATGATTTAAGTCAAGTTAATTCGGTTGAACAAATTTATTTAGGTAGTCTTGGCAAGTTAAGATTACGACATTTTGTTACAAACTCTAAAAATGAACTGTTTGAGGATAAAGAGGGAAATATTTATGTCTCAGCAGATAGAAAAGGTATTTATAAAATTTCTTTTGATAAATTTAGATCAAGGTAGATAATTTGTAATTTTGTATGTATCGTTCAAAATCGCTGATATCAAGTAAATAATAAAATATAAGTTTAAAATATAAACTGAGTTTAAGTTCTTTATAAAATTATCTTTTATTTCAGAATTAATCATAAATAGATAAATAAATAAAAACATTGGTTCAAAATATTTTTGAAATATCATGTGGTAACTAAATCCGAGTAAAATAATTAAAATTAAAAATAGGTTGCTCTTATCTTCTTTAATTAAATTAAAACAAATTGAAAGACCTATAATCGAAGTGATTAAAAATAAAATATTATTTTCAAAAATAAGACGTGATAATTTCAAAAAAAAACCACCTCCAATTCTATAATTGTAATCGAAGAATGAAATCATGACAATTGAAATAAAGATAATTAAAAAATAAGGTAAAGAGTCATTTAAAGAAAATTTTTTAAAAAAATCATTTAGTTTTTTTTGGTGTAAAAAATTCAAAAAATAAATTGGCAATAAATAAAAACTGATGATTGAGGAGCTGACTAAAATTGTGTTAATAAATCTGAGATCAAAACTTACAATTAATTTTGGGTTCGCAAGTACTAGATAAAATCCAGGCAATGCTAGTAAAAATACAAAGGAACATACAATTAAAAAATTTTTAAACTTTAAATTTTTTAAATACACAAAAATTAGAAAAACATAAATATATGCATAGTATTGACGTGTATAGACTGCTAAAGCAAGAAAAAAAGTTTGAAGAAAAATTTCTATATTTAGTTCAATCCTCTGTTCTTTTGCTTTTTTATTCCAGACGATAAAGAAGTACAAAAAAGCTAAAAAGAATATTAGGGCAGTTGATGAAGAATTTGGCCAAATAATTGATGACCTAAATGATGGTAAAAAAAATAATAATGAACTAATTGCAATTAAATTAATTTTTTTTATTCTTGAGTATCGTAATTTTAAACATAGATAAAATAAAAAAGGTATTGAAAAACATCCAAGAAAATAAATCAATCTGGTTAAGTTTTGAGACTCAGTTAAAACTAAAACTTGGGACAATATTAAGTAATGTAATGGTGTGTGAATTGAGTACTCATCAGACAAAAAGTTCATTTCATTTTTGAGACTAATTACAAAGTTCCATGTCTTATTAAAATCTAAAATAAATCCACCACTTCCAGCTGAGTCTTCATCTATGTAAAAGCCGTAAAACAAACTTGAGATTGCTATGGCAAGTAATAAATAACTAAATCTTATATCCTTTAAAATATTCATTTTTTGCTTATTGCTTTTTCTAAACTCATTATAAATTCTTTCTTTGTTGGAAGTTTGTTTGTTGAGATGAGTTCAATTATATCAAAATAGTTTTTATTAATGTGATTAATACAATTTCTTAATGAGTTTATGTTTCTCTTACAAAGAAACACACCCTTATATTGACCTACGATATGACTTAGATCATCAAAAACTATTACTGGTTTGTGTCTAGCAAGCGATTCTAACAAAACCATTGGGTGTCCCTCAGTAAATGACGGTAATATAAATATTGAATGGTTATCATATAAATCTATCAATTTTTCTATATTTGTCTCGAGTTTAAGAATTTTAATATTATTGGCCTCAGCAACAAGCTCTTTTTCCTCAGTCGCTCCAACTATAGTTAAAGAAATGCTGTTATCTTTTTTAATGATATCTATCAATGAAAAAACGCCTTTTTCTTTTTTAATTCTTCCGACATAAAGAAGTTTTGGTTCAAAATCTATTTTATTATTATTCTTTATAAACCATTTGGAATTTAATTGAGATGGAAAAACTATTTCTCCCTTTTTACCTCTTAGAATTTTTTTGGAACAACTTATCATATTTGTTAATACCGACGAGATATTAAATATTATTCCGTAAATTATTTTTCCTGATATACCTAGTTTAGAATAATACTCTTCGTATCCATCACTTCTTAGATAAACAAAAATATTTTTTCTAAAAATAGAAAGGAATAAAATTGACAAAAATGTATATGGAGTTAAAGAGAATACTAAGTAATCATTTTTTATTTTCAATGTTTTAAATATTGAGATTAAAAAAGAAAAAATGTTTGAGTTTAAACTTAATTTAATCTTATTTTGATCTACCTTAAATGCTCTTTTAATACTAAACTTTCTACAGATTAATAAAATATCATTAAAATTCGATAGTTCCTCTGGAGTCGATTTCATATCTAAATTATCACAATAATAATTGTTTTCATCTAAAAAAAATTTTTCGTTAGAGATGATAACAAGACTTTTCATTATTTTTCTTTATTAATTTTTAGCACTCCAATAAAAGCTTCTTGAGGAATTTCAACTTTTCCAAATTGTTTTGACCTTGCTTTTCCTTTTTTTTGTTTTTCAAGTAATTTTCTCTTCCTATCAGTTGCACCTCCTCCGTGAATTTTGGTTAAAACATCTTTCTTGAATCCTTTTATAGACTCTCGAGCGACAATTTTTCCACCGATAGCTGCTTGAACTGGGATCATGAAATTATGTCTAGGGATTAAATCTTTTAATTTTTCACAAACTTGTCTTCCTGTTTTTTGTGCAAAATCTTTATGAATTATCATAGCAAGGGCATCAACAGACTCTGAATTTACTAAAATACCTAGTTTGACAAGATCGCCTACTTTATACCCAGATATTTCATAGTCGAAACTAGCGTAACCACTTGAAACGGACTTTAATCGATCGTTAAAATCGAAAACAACTTCGTTTAAAGGTAAATCGTAAGTAAGAACTGCTCTGTTCCCTGAGTATGAAAGATTAGTTTGCACTCCTCTTTTATCTTGGCAAATTTTTATTATCGAACCTAGATATTCGTCAGGAGTTATTATCGTTGATTTGATCCAGGGTTCTTCGATCCTTTCAATTTGAGATGGATCTGGCATATTGGTCGGGTTTTGTAAGTCAAGGACTTTCCCCTGAATATTATAAACTTTATAAATCACTCCAGGTGTTGTTGTAATTAGATTTACATCAAATTCTCTCTCTAGCCTCTCAGTAATAATCTCCAAATGCAACAAGCCTAGAAAACCACATCTAAAACCTAAGCCCAATGCACTGGATGACTCTGGATCATAAGAGAAACTAGCATCGTTTAATTTCAATTTAGCTAAACCGTCTTTTAATTTTTGATATTCAGAGCTATCGACTGGAAACAAGCCACAAAAAACAACTGGCTTACTTGGTTTGAAGCCTGGTAAAGGATCACTAATTGGATTAATAGCATCACATATAGTATCGCCAACTTTTGTCTCAGACAGAGACTTCATGCCAGTTATTATAAAACCTATTTCACCTGAATTTAATTCTTCAATGTCAGTTGGCTTTGGTGTAAAGACACCTACTTTTTCAATTACATACTCTTGATTATTAGACATTAATTTAATTTTCATATTTTTTTTTAATTTACCATTAATAACTCTTACTAAAATAACTACACCTAAGTAGCTGTCATACCAACCGTCTACTAATAAGCATTTAAGTTTCTCATTTAAAATACCCTTTGGAGCTGGTAACTTGTTAATAATCCCCTCTAAAATATTATCAATTCCTTCACCAGTTTTACCTGAGCATGGAATCGCATTAGACGTTTCAATGCCAATTACATCTTCAATTTCTTTTTTACTTTTTTCTATATCAGATGCTGGTAGATCAATTTTATTTAATACCGGTATCACTTGGTGATTTATTTCTAATGCCTGATAAACATTTGCTAAAGTTTGTGCTTCAACACCCTGGGTGCTATCAACAATCAAAAGGGAACCTTCACATGCTGACAATGAGCGACTTACCTCATATCCAAAATCAACATGTCCTGGTGTGTCAATTATATTTAAAGTGTAGTTTTGACCATCTTTAGCTTTATAGTTTAATTTTACAGTCTGGGCTTTTATCGTAATTCCTCTTTCTCTTTCAATGTCCATGGAGTCTAAAACTTGCTGTTTCATTTCACGATCACTTAACCCACCGCATTTTTGTATAATTCTATCTGCGATAGTAGATTTACCATGATCAATATGCGCAATTATTGAAAAATTACGAATTCTATCAATATCTGACATTATGATCTGATGTTCCCGCCTGTTTGGTTTTCCACTTCTTTAATAATTTTTTCACTAATTTGATTTAGATCATTATCAGAAAGAGTCTTTTCGTCTGCCTGGATAGAAACATTAATGGCTATTGATTTTTTATCTGCAGTTAAATTTCCACCTTCAAAGACATCAAAGATATAAACCGATCTTATATTTCTATCTACATCTCTAATAATCTTATCTAATTTACCTACTTGATAATTCTTATTAACGACAAAAGCAAAATCTCTCTCAGAGGTTTGGTAGTCGGAGAATTTAAAGTTCTCTTTTAAGACTCTCATCTTTTTATTTGGTTTTGGAATATTATCTAAAAAAACTTCGAATCCATAAATATTTTTTTCTTTATAACCCAATTTAGAAATAATTGATGGATGAATTTCTCCAAATTGAGCTAGCAAAGCTCCATCAATTGTTTGAAAGTTTATTGAACCCGATCTGCCTGGGTGGTAGCAGTTTTTTGATTTATCACTTACTACTAATTGATTCTCGTTAATTCCCATTTCAATTAAAGTTTTTACTACATCTGTTTTCATGTCAAAAATATCTACATTTCTCGTTTTTTCAGACCAACTTTTTTTATTTATTTGTCCAGATTTGACTGCTCCAATTACAGTTTTCTGTTCTCCAGGTTTTTTTCCATAAAAGACTGGTCCTACTTCAAACAACGCAATATCTTGAAACCCCCTGTCATGATTTTTCTTCAGATAAAAAAGTAAATTTGAAAATATCGATCTTCTTAATACATTTAATTCTTTAGAAATTGGATTAACTATAAAAATTGGACTTTTGCTTGTATCAATTAAATTATCGATTTTTTGATCTGTAAATGACCAGGTGACAGCTTCATAATAGCCTTTATTTGAGACAGATCTTTGACCAAGGTGAAATAATTTTTGTTGAAAGTTAAGTGTCTCTTTATTTCTTATTTTTTCAGGCTCCACAAGATTTATTTTATCAAATCCTTTTATTCTTATGAGTTCTTCTATTAAATCTATTTCTTGATTTACATCTGGCCTCCATGTCGGAATAAGAACTTTGAGATTTTTCTTCACTGATTTAGTTAAAAATCCGAGAGAATTTAATATCTTTTTTATTTCAGTTTCTGTAATTGAAAATCCCATTATTTTTTTAAATTTACCTGTCTCAAATTCAATCGATTTATTCTTATATTCTTTTTTTCCTGAAATATTAAATTTGCTTGCCTCCCCTCCGCAAATTTTTAAAATCAAATCTGTTGCAATTTTCAAGCCATCGATCATTGAATTAGGATCTATTCCTCTTTCAAATCTATATTTAGCATCGGTTTCTAAGCCTAACTGTTTTGAGGTTTTTCTTATTGATGATGGAAGAAAATAAGCTGACTCTAGTAGAATATTTTTTGTCTTTAATTCTGTTCCAGATCGTGTTCCACCAATAACACCGCCTAAACCTAAAACTCCACTTTTATCCGCTATAACACACATATCTTTTTGAAGAGTATATTTTTTATCATCAAGAGCTATAAAACTTTCATCCTTTTTAGAATTTCTAACAATAATCTCTTTATCAATCTTATCAGCATCATAAGCATGCAAAGGTCTGTTTAAATCAAACATAACGTAATTAGTAATATCTACTACTGCTGAAATTGGTTTTAGACCAAGGGAATTAATTTTATCTTTTAACCATTTGGGACTTTCTTGATTTTTTATTCCTGTAATTAAACAACTACCAAATGCTAGACAACCTTGGTTCTTCTCTTTTGTTATTGAGATTTTGATATTTTGATTTTTTTTATGATTTATCTTATTTTTTTTTAAATTTAATAATTTTCCCATGCCTGCAGCTGCTAAATCTCGTGCTATTCCTCTCACTCCTAAACAATCAGGGCGGTTAGGGGTTATTGACACGTCAATGACCTTTTCAGGTGAGCTTTTAAAAAAACTTTTACCTATTCTGTTCGACATATTTTTGAGCTCTATAATCCCCGCACCTTCCTCTGATAAATTAAGTTCACTTTCAGAACAAAGCATACCTCTTGACTCTACTCCTCTGATCTTGGCTATTTTTAATTTCATTTTTGATTTAGGTATTGTAGCTCCAGGAGGGGCATAAACTGTGACTAAGCCTTCTCTAGCATTATTTGCGCCACATACAACTTTGACAACAGAAGATCCACCAAGATTTACATCACATAATTTTAGCTTGTCTGCATTTGGGTGCTTTTCGGTTTTTAATATTTTCACAATCTTAAATTTAGACAAATCACCAGATCCGTCTTTAATACTCTCAACTTCTAATCCAATATTTGTTAATTTTTCTATTATCTCATTTATACTAGCTTTGGTGCTTAAATGATTTTTTAACCAAGATAATGTTAAAATCATCTGCTCAATCCTCTGTAGTTAGTTGGAACATCTAATGGATCGAAACCAAAATGATTTAGCCATCTGTAGTCAGTTTCAAAAAATGCTCTTAGGTCGTTTATTCCATATTTTAACATTGCAAGACGATCAATTCCCATTCCAAAAGCAAAGCCTTGGAATTTTTTAGGATCAACTTTAGTATTTTTTAAAACATTTGGGTGAACCATTCCACAGCCTAGTATCTCCAGCCATTTATCACCCTCTCCAATAACAATTTTACCATTCTCGATTTTGTATCCAATATCTACTTCAGCAGACGGCTCTGTGAATGGAAAATGGCTAGGTCTAAATCTCATTTTAATTTTCTTAATCTCAAAAAACTCTCTTATAAAATAATTTAGACACCCCTTAAGATGACTCATGGTTATATCTTTATCTATGTGTAAACCTTCTAATTGATGAAACATAGGTGCGTGAGTCTGGTCACTGTCACATCTATATGTTCTGCCAGGCACAATAATTTTGAACGGTGGTTTGCCATTAAGCATAGTTCTTATTTGAACAGGTGATGTGTGAGTTCTTAATAGTGTTTTTTTATCTTTATCAAGGTAAAAGGTATCGTGCATATCTCTTGCAGGATGATCTTCCGGAGTGTTTAAAGCTGTGAAATTATTATGTTCTGACTCTACATCTGGGCCTTCAGCAACTGAAAAACCTATCTCAGAAAAAATAGACGATATTTCATCAATAACTTGGGAGACAGGATGAATTTTACCATTTTGAACAGATCTGATTGGTAAAGTAACATCTATTTTTTCATCTTTAAGTTTTTGATTAATTTCAAGATTTTCAAAATCTTTAAATTTTTTTTCTATTTTTGATGTTAACTGATCTTTTATTGAATTTAATTCTTTAGCAAAATTTTTTCTTTCTTCAGGCTTAAGTGAACCCATTTTTTTAAATTGAAGAGAAATAGATCCATTTTTTCCAAAAAATTCAGATTTTAAAATTTGCAAATCGTCTTTATTTTTTATTTGAGAAAATTTCGTCTCAAAAGTGCTTAGGATATTATTTGGGTCACTCATAAATTTTGATTCTTTTATAATTTATAAGATAAATCAAAGACCTTAATTAGTTAAGGGATGATTGAACTTTTTTTACAATAGTTTTGAATACTTCAGGGTTGTTATAAGCTAATTCTGCCAACACTTTTCTATCAAGTTTAATTTTAGATTTAGCTAATCCATTTATAAACCGTGAGTAAGTCATACCCTCGTTTCGCACTCCAGCGTTAATTCTTTGAATCCATAAAGATCTAAATTCTCTTTTTTTGGCTTTTCTATCTCTGTAAGCGTACTGCATTGCCTTTTCCATGGCTTGCCTAGCTATTCTAATTGTATTTTTTCTTCTACCGTACTGACCTTTAACAGCTTTAAAAACCTTTTTATGTTTAGATTTACTTACAACTCCTCTTTTAGTTCTTGCCATATTAACCTCTTAGATTATAGGGCATATATGATTTTACAATTTTTGCGTCTTGTGATGACATTATAGCTGAGCCCCTTTGTTTTCGAATTTGAGAGTTTGTACGCTTTATCATTCCATGCCTTTTGTTTGCTTGAGGCATTTTCACTTTTCCTGAAGCGGTAATTCTAAATCTTTTTTTGGCAGAACTTTTGGTTTTTAATTTTGGCATAAATGTTTGGATTTTATATATTTTTAATTAGAGCTTTACAAGTTATAATTCTAACTAGGCTGAATAATCATTATCATTTGTCTTCCCTCAAATTTAGCATGGGTCTCAACTTTTGCAATATCTTTAGTATCTTCGACAATTCTTTTCATTAAATTTTTACCAAGTTCAACATGCTGCATTTCTCTTCCTTTAAATTTTACCGTAAATTTTACTTTGTCACCTTTTGTAATAAATTTTCTAGCATTCTTAAGTTTGAAATTGTAATCATGAGTCTCAGTACCAGGTCTTAATTTTATTTCTTTTATTGAAACTACTCTTTGTTTTTTTTTTGCAAGATTTGCTTTTTTTTGTAAATCATACTTATACTTACCCATATCCATTATTTTAC
>MDTB01149699.1_pt1 | contig 42355 bp, 42 predicted proteins | sample 811161 | NCBI WGS metagenome assembly MDTB01 (sample SAMN05326650, study PRJNA326480) | marine metagenome | isolation source: seawater | place: Mediterranean Sea | collected 2009 | reverse complement strand
TAAGGTTTAAACGTGTCAATTTTGTAAGTTATTATTTGATGATTCCCTATTTACTTTGGTGTTGCTATGCACTATTTCTGAATTTTAACTTATTAATGCTTAATTAAATGGATGATGTTGTAATAGTTGGTGGTGGAATAATTGGAGCTGCAACTGCTTATTTTTTATCTAAAGAAGGTAGAGAGGTAAAAGTAATAGAAAGAGATCCAACATATAAAACTGCATCTTTTCCATTATCATTAGGTGGTTTTAGAAGACAATTTTTTCAAAAAGAAAATATTTTACTTGGAAAATTTGCAAGAGAATTTATTTTTCAAATTCCTGAATTACTCAAAACAGAAAAAAATCCAAAGCCAACGGCAAGCATGGTTACGAATGGTTACCTACTTATGTTTGGTCCAGAGCACGCAGATGAGCAATATAAAGCACTAGAAAATCACAAAGCGTGTGAAGCAGGGACTAAAAATATTAAAGGATCTGAATTAACAAAGTTTTTTCCATATATAAATAGTGAAGGAATTGAAACTGCAACCTTTACCGATAATCAAAGTGAAGGTTGGATTGATCCATTTATGTTTCATAGTGCCTTGAAAAGTAAAGCAATGGAACTTGGTGCAGAGTTTATTAAAGGTGATGTCAAATCACTTTCAGAGATAAAAGCAAAAACAATTATTTCTGCTGCTGGATGCTGGACTAAAGAACTTTTAGAAGATATTCCTGTTGAACCACAAAAACACACTGTCTTTAGAGTTAAATGTCCTAAACATATTCCAGAAATGCCATTAACAGGAGATTTGACAACAGGAGTTTATTGGCGACCTGAGGGAAAAGAATATTTAGCTGGATCACCTAAGTCAGTATTTGATGCTAAAGATCTTGAGCCTGCATGGGATGATTTTGAAGAATTAGTATGGCCAGCATTAGCTCATAGAATTCCAGCTATGGAGGAATTAAAATTAACTGGTGGATGGGCTGGATACTATGACTGCAATAGATTAGATAATAACGCAGTTGTAGGAAAACATCCAAAGTTTGATAATGTCTATTTAGCAACAGGCTTTACAGGAAGAGGCTTAATGCAAGCTCCTGGAATAGGTAGAGCACTTACAGAATTGATCACAACTGGTGCGTATCAATCAATTGATATATCGAATATGGCAGTTGAAAGAGTTTTAGGAAAAAAGGCTAGACCAGAGCCTTACGTTCTTTAAAATTAAGTTCCACAAAAAGTTTGATATTTTTCTTTTGAAGAAGAAGGTATTTGAAATTCTTTAATATTTTTTTGATCAGAATATGGGTTATTTAAAATTTTTAAAAGTTTATTTAGAGGCTCTATATTATTTTTACTTGCCTCATTTAAAACCTCTTCTACTTTATGATTTCTTGGTATCACTACAGGGTTAACACTTTTCATTAAATTGATATATTTTTCAGGAGTATTATTGTTAAACTTTAATCTTTCGTGCCATCTTTTTTTCCAATTTTGAAAATCTGTATCCTTAAAATTTTCATTTTTTTCTATTTCTAAATTCATTAAATGACAAAATGTGTTTGTGTAATCTAATTTTTTTTGATGCATCCAAGTTAACAAATCAAGAATTAAAAACTTGTCTTTTTCATCTATCCCAAATAATCCTAATTTATCTCTCATCATATTAAGCCATTTTTCTTCATATTTTTTTTCAAAAGAGTTAATTATTTCAGTTGCTAGTTCGATTGATTTATTTTGATTTTTGTCAATTAATGGAATTAAACACTCCGCAAATCTTGATAGATTCCATTTTGTAATAACTGGCTGATTGCAGTAAGCATATCTTCCCATTTGATCAATTGAACTAAATACAGTTTTTGGATCATAAGTATCCATAAAAGCGCAAGGACCATAATCAATAGTTTCACCTGAAATACTCATATTATCTGTATTCATTACACCATGAATAAAGCCAACTCTCATCCAATTAACAACAAGATCAATTTGTTTTTCCATTACCATTCTCAAAAGGTCTAATGCTTTATTTTGTGAATTTTGAATATTTGGATAATGTCTTTTAATTACATAATTAAATAATATTTCCAATTCATCTTTTTTTTCTCTAGCAGCAATGTATTGAAAAGTCCCAACCCTTATATGGCTTAAGGCGACTCTTGTTAGTATCGCACCATGTAAAGTTATTTCTCTTATTACATCTTCACCTGTTTTGACAACTGCCAAACTCCTTGTTGTTGGAATACCTAAGTTATGCATTGCCTCACTAATTACATATTCTCTTAACATTGGTCCAAGTGCAGCTCTTCCGTCACCATTTCTCGAAAAAGATGTTTTTCCAGATCCTTTAAATTGAATATCATATCTCTCTTTTTTTTCTGATAAATGCTCTCCAATTAAAACTGCTCTACCATCCCCCAACATTGTAAAGTGACCAAACTGATGACCTGCATATGCTTGTGCAATACTATTACTTCCTGGTGGAAGAGAATTTCCTGAAAATAATTCAGAAATTTTTTTATTATCTAAGTTTGAAAAATCTAGATTTAATTGTTTGGAAAGTTTTTTATTTAAAATTACTAACTCAGGATCTTTAACAGGAATAGGGCTAATTTCTTCTTTAAACGGATCTGGTAATTTAGAATAAGTATTGTCGAAGCACCATCCATTGGTCATTAGATTTAACTTACTTCTGCTTGATGTTCTTTAGGTTTAACTTCAGTTTTAAATTGATTTGAAATTTTTTGTACTTGAACTGATGAAACTTTATATTCTGCACACATTGTTTCTTCATCTTTACCATGTCCAGTTACCATATTAACCATATGTTCTGGAAAATGAAATGTAGTGAAAACGATACCTTCTTTAACTTTATCTGTAACTTCTACTTTTAGAGCTACTTCGCCTCTTCCTGAGTATAATCTTCCTATATCTCCATTGTTTAAATCTCTATCTGCAGCATCTTTAGGATGTATTAATAGTACATCTTCATTAACAATATTAATATTATTTGTTCTTCTAGTCATTGTTGCGGCATTATAATGTTGTAAAACACGGCTGGTAGTCAATATTAATGGATAGTCTTTTTGGTTATTTGTTATTTCAGTAGACTCTTTCCAGTCAAAGCTTTTCAGACGACCTTTTCCTAATTTAAATTCTTCTGTATGTAAAATTTGAGTATCTGTTCCATCTTCTTTCACAGGCCATTGTAATCCAAATTTTCCTAGCCTTTCTCTTGTAATACCCTTAAAAAATGGAACTATATCTGCAATTTCAGCTAATACTTGATCAGCATCGTAGTCTGGTTGATCAAATCCAAGTTTTTGCATCATGTCAGTAACAATAACACCATCAGGTTTTGTTCCTGGCAGTGGAGGAACAGCTCTATTAACTCTTTGTACTCTTCTCTCTGTATTTGTAAACGTTCCATCTTTTTCCAAGAATGTAGTTCCAGGTAAAACTACAGTTGCAAGTTTTGCTGTCTCACTCATGAATATTTCTTGTACTACTAACAGTTCTAAGGAATTCATTGCTTCCACAACGTGAGCACTATTTGGATCTGTCTGCACAATATCCTCCCCAATTATCCAAATACCTTTGATATCTTTATTAATTGCTGCATCAAACATTTGTGGAATTTTTAATCCAGCTTTTGTTGGATGTGTTACACCATATTTTTCAGAATAAAATTTTTGATTTTTTTCATCTGAAACTTCAAAATATCCTGCACCCTGATGTGGTTGACATCCCATATCAGCTGCACCTTGAACATTATTTTGACCTCTTAAAGGGTTTACTCCAACACCTTTTCTTCCAATATTTCCAGTAATCATTGCTAGATCAGCAATAAGCATTACAGTTTTAGATCCTTGTTCATGTTCTGTTACTCCCAATCCATGAAATTCCATTGAATTTTTAGCAGTGGCATATGCTATTGCTGCTTCCTTAACTAATTGTTTATCAACACCCGCAACTTTTGCTAAGTGGTCAACATCTTGTCTTTCAATTTCTTTTAAAAAATTATCAAACCCTTCTGTTCTATCTCTAACAAAATCAGCATTATATAATTTTGATTTAATAATAAAATGCAACATCATGTTTAGAACTGCAACATTAGTTCCAGGTCTTAGTTTTATGTGATAGTCAGCAAGTTTTGCTAATTCAGTAGTAATTGGATCTAAAACAATAAGCTTTTTGCCTTTCATAACTTGTTGTTTTATTTTTGCTCCTGTTACTGGATGTGCATTTGTCGGATTTGCTCCAATTACTAAAAATAGGTCTGCATGATAAATATCCTCAGTTGAATTTGTTGCAGCACCTGTTCCAAATGTTTGTTGCATTCCCCAAGCCGTCGGTGAGTGACAAATTCTTGCACAACAATCAACACTGTTTGTCCCAACCGCTGCTCTTATCATTTTTTGGAAAACATAATTTTCTTCATTTGTGCATCTTGCAGATGATATTCCAGCAAACGCATCAGGTCCGTGATCCTTAATAATTCTTTGCATCTCTTTTTTAATAAAATCATAAGCCTCATCCCAGCTTGCTTCCTCAAATTTTCCATTTCTCTTTATTAATGGTTTTTTTAATCTGTCTGGATGATCGTAAAAACCAAATGCATATCTTCCTTTTATACAAGTATGTCCTGCATTAACTTCAGTTTGTTTTGGAGTGTCTATTGCAACTACCTTATTATTTTTAATTGATGCTTCTAAATTACATCCAACTCCACAATAAGAGCAAGTAGTTCTAACTTTTTTATCTACAGCTGCTGATTTTGATTGAAATACATCTGAAATTGCGTCAGTGGGACAAGTATGTGCACAAGCTCCACACGATACACATGAAGAATCCCCAAACATCATGTCATTATCAGTTGTAATTCTAGATTCAAAACCTCTGCCAGACATTGTAAGAACGAATGAACCTTGAATTTCATCACAGGCTCTTACACATCTTCCACAATTAATACAGTTATCTAAATTCATTCTCATGTAATCATGAGAAGTATCTCTTGGAATTCCTTTATGTTGTTTTGGACTGTTATATCTATGGTCAGATATACCTAAATCATTAGCAACAGTTTGAAGTTCACAGTTATTATTTACTTCACAAGTGTTACATTCCATTGGATGGTCAGTTAAAACTAATTCAACAATATTTTTTCTTAAATTCTGAAGATTTTCATTTGAAGTAAAAATATGCTGATTTTCAGCCACTGGAGTATGGCACGAAGCAACTACTTTTGTTGGTCCATCTTTTTCAAGTGCTACCTCAACAGAACAAACTCTGCATGCACCATATGGTGCAAGATTTGGATCATCACAAAGTGTAGGAACCTTTTTTTCTCCGACATAACTTTTAACAAATTTTAGGATTGAAGTATGGTTTGAACCAATTTCATAAGGTTTTCCATCTATATACGCAATTTTTCTTTTTTCTGAACTCATTAATTATCTTTTACCATATCACTTTTCATTTCATCACCAAAATATTTTAAAATATTCATAATAGGAGTTGGAATAGCTCCACAAAGAGCACATAAACAGCCTTTTTGCATTGTTATTAATAATTCGTTTAGTAACTTAAGTGGAATTTTAGCAGTTTTTTTCTTTGCTTGGTCAAACATCTCTTTACCTCTATAAGATCCAAGTCTTCCAGGAAAACACTTGCCACAAGATTCTTCAGCAGAAAATTCAAACAAGTGATGAATATATTCTGTCATTGGAAAATCTTTTGGAATACTCACAACACTTGCATGACCCAACATGAAACCTTTTGCAGTAAATTCTTGAAAGTCTAAATTTAAGTTATCAATTTCAGTTAATGGAACTACTCCACCTAAAGGACCACCAATTTGAAATGCTTTTATTTCTTTTTTATAGCCTCCACCAATTTCATTAAATATTTTTTTCATTGGTGTACCCATGTCTATTTCATAAACACCAGGATTTTTAAAAAAACTATCTAAGCAAACTAATTTTGTACCTGCTGATTTTTTGTTACCAATCGAAGAAAATTTTTCTGCTCCATTGATTAATATTCCAGTTGCAGCCGCTAAAGTTTCTACGTTATTTACTACTGTTGGTTTTTTATAAAGTCCTTCTGTAACCGGGAAGGGTGGTCTTACATCCACTTCAGCTCTTCTTCCTTCAATTGATGCAATTAGCGCTGTTTCTTCTCCACAAATATACGCACCCTGACCAATACAAATTCCTAAATCAAATGAAAAATTTGTACCTAAAATATTTTCGCCCAAGAGACCTAACTTTTTAAGTTCATTGATACTTCCATTTAAAGCTTCAATAGATTTAGGATATTCACCTCTAATGTATAAAACACCTTCATTGCTTCCTATTACAAAACCACAAATTATCATTCCAAAAATAACTTTAAGAGGTTGATTTTCTAACAAATATCTATCAGAGAAAGCACCTGAATCTCCTTCGTCAGCATTGCAAATAACATACTTTTTATCTCCCTTTGCTTTGCTACAAAAGTCCCATTTCATTCCTGTAGGAAAACCTGCTCCACCTCTTCCTGTTAAATTTGAGACTAGCAATGATTTTATAATTTCCTTTTTATCTGTTTTTAAAAATTTATTTAATTGATCTTTAAATTGATCTGTAGATGAAAGCTTATCATCCATTAAAAAACTTGTTGTTGCATAACTTTTAGAGAAAAACTTTTCTTGTTTAATGTTTTCACCTTTCAATATTTGATCTATTTTTTCAATATCTTTACCCGCATAATTTTCTCCATCATAATGAAAAGCATGATTTTCATAACAATGTCCTAAACAAAACATTTCTCCAACTTTATCTTTACCTAATTTTTCTTTTAATTTGTCTTTTAATTTATCCTGAGTTCCAGCACACATACATGCGCTTCCATTACAAACAAAAGCTTTTTTTTCTCTATGCGAAGGTCTTAAAAACTCATAAAAACTTTCGGCACCATGTATAGTGGAAACACCTAAATGATATTCTTTTGCTATTTCTTTAATATCTTTTGGTGAATTATTAAGAACATTTTCAGACAACTTTTTGAATAAGTTGTTTTTTAAACCAATTCTTCCAGACAAATTACTTATATTTTTTGACACCTTAAAATTCCTTTTTTTTAACTTAAAATAACTTTTTGGTTATTTGTGTAAATATTAAAACTATCTTCTTTTACGAAACCTATCAAGGCCATGTCAAACCTATTCGCAAGATCAATTGCTAGACTAGTTGGCGCACCTACACCAATCATCAAGCCAATATTGGACATTAAAACTTTCTGAACTAGTTCAAAATTTAGTCTCCCTGAACATGTTATAAATTGGTCTTTTGGTTTGAAGTAATCATTTAATAATGAATCACCAATCATTTTATCTAATGCATTGTGCCTTCCAACATCCTCTCTTAAAGATATCAAATCACCATTTGATGAAAATAGTCCGCTTGCATGGATACCTCCTGTTTTTGCAAATTCAGATTGATTTTTTCTAAGGATGCGTGGCGAATTGATTATCACATCTTTTGATAATTTTGGATCTGATTTAGGAGCCTTTTCCTTTTTAGTTATTTCTAGCGCATCCAAAGAAGACTTGCCACATACACCACATGATGAGTTGGTTAAAAAATCTTTTTTAATTTTTGAAATATTAACATTTTGAGAATTATTTAAAGTTGCAACTATTTTGTTTTGAATGTTGTATTGACCTACTTTTTCACCAAAACTATCTATACTATCAATATCTTTAATATCTTTAACAATCTGTTCATTGTATAAAAAACCTCTTACCAAATCTTTATCATGTCCAGGAGTTCTCATTGTTATTGATATACTTTTTGTTATCCAATCTTTACCATCTTTATATTTCAAAGAAATTTCCAAAGGTTCTTCGATAGATACTAAATCATTAGTATTTTCAAACTTATCTTTTTTATATTTTGTAACTTTATACTCAGAATTCATTTAATTATTTTAATGGATAATTCTTTTTAAGAATAAATTTATTTATAAAAATTGCTAATAAAATAATTATTAAACAACCTGAAATAATTGGGAATATCAAATAATCAAAAGAAACACTCCCAATTATTACAATAATAGGATTTCCCCCAGCTGGTGGATGCACTACATTTAAAAGTATCATGAAAAAAATTCCAATACCTACTGCAATTGCAATATTAATATAAATTGGTAATGGAACTAAGCTTACAAAGATTACTCCAACCAAAGATGTTACTAGATGACCAAAAAAAACATTCTTAGGTTGAGCGAAAGGACTCTCAGGAAAACCAAATAATAAGACCATCGATGAACCAAAAGAACCAGCTAAAAATAATCCAAATGCACTTTTGTAAGTTAAAGCTGTCAGCACACCGATTGTAAATGTGGAAAAGAAACCAGCTATCAAAGCTTTCTTTAAAATTTCTTTATTGATTTTAATCACTGAGAGCTTTCAAAACAGTTCTTAAAGGAAGCAATAGGCATTCTTTTCTGGATTTATTTTTTTTGTTAAAAATTTCTTTAAAATCTGACCATTTTTTTTCAATTATTATTTTTGTATCTTCAAATGCCTTTTCGCAAATTGATATGAATTCTTTTATTTCTTTTACTCTTTTATTCTTTATATTTCGTGAAAGTAAACTCACGGATGCTTGGCAAAAAACACATGACTTACATTGATACCCTATATCAACTACCTTATCATCTTTAACAATTAGACTTATTTCCATTTCATCACCACATAATGGATTTTTATTTTTTGATTTATGTGTGTGATTATTAAGAACTTTGTTGTTCTCCGTATTTGATGCAATTTCTAAAATTTTAAGATCCATAATATTTCTTTAAATCAAATTTTAATGTTTTATATTTTGAATAATGGATAATAACAATATTTTAGCTGTTGTACTAGCGGGCGGTAAATCAAAAAGATTTGGTAGAGACAAATCTCAAGTAAAATTAGGTAAAAAGATACTAATAGATTATATTTTGGGTGAGATAATTGATTTATATAGTGAAATACTTATTGTAGCTAATGAACCTATCAATTTTCTAAATTCAGATAAAATCAAGTTAACGAAAGATTATGAAAAAGGTCTAGGTCCTCTTGGTGGTGTTCTTTCTGCTATGAAATGGATAAAAGAAAATAAAAAAAATTATAAATGGATATCTACTTTTCCAGCCGATACTCCTTTTTTTAAAAAAAAACATCTTCAAAAATTTTATGAAAAAATTGATATTCATGAGAGCTATTTATTTTTTATGAAATCACATGAAACAAGACATAATATTTTTGGTTTATGGTCTTTATCATTATTCGACAAATTAGAAAAAGCATTAATTAAAGGAGATAGAAAAGTTGAATTTTGGGCTAATGAAATAGGTGTAAAAACAATTGATTTTGATTTTAAAAACAATGATGATCCTTTTTTTAACATTAATACCAAAGAAGATTTAGAGAATGCAAAAAAATTATTAAAAAATGATTAGCTACAAAAAATCCAAAGAAATTTTAAGGAAGTCTAAAATTAAGATTGGAGATGAATTTGTTGATACCAACAATTGTTTAGATCGAGTAACATCTTCAAATATTTATGTAAAATCAAATTATCCATTAGGAAATAACGCTGCATTTGATGGCTATGCAATAAAATCCATTGATACAAATAAATTACATAAAAAATTTTATAAAAAGTTTAAGATAATCGGATCAATAGCAGCTGGAAATAAACCTTTTAATAAATTAGTTAGGAAGTATGAGGCAGTTGAAATTATGACAGGAGCATTAATTCCAAAAGCTTTTGACACAATAATTCCAATAGAAAAAATAAACTTTTTTCCAAATAAAAAAAATCGTAAATGTATTTTATTAAATAAAAAAATTCCAAAATTTGAGCATGTGAGATTTAAAGGCTCGGATTATAAAAAAAATGATCTATTAATATCCAAAGGTACAATTATACAGTCCAATCATATTTTGGCATTAAGAACATTGGGTATAAATAAATTAAAGGTAAAAAAAAAACCGAATCTTTTATTTTTTTCAACTGGTAATGAAATTACAAATAAAAACAAAATTTTAGATTGGGAAGTAAGAAATTCAAATAGTTATTATATAAAATCTTTAAATAGAAGTTTTTTATTCAATTTTATTGATGGTGGAATTTTACGAGACAATCAAAGCAACCTATTTAAAAATAAAATTAATAAGATGCTTAAATCTAAAGTTGATTTATTGATTACATCAGGCGCAGTCTCTGCTGGAAATTTTGATTTTGTTCCAAGTGTAGTTAAAAGTTTTAAATTAGGTGGTTACTTTAAAAGTGTATCCATTAGACCCGGTAAGCCAGTTTTATTTGCCAAAATAAAATATAAGCCCAAAGCTATTTTTGGATTACCAGGTAACCCAATTTCATCAGCGGCTTGTTTTAGATTTTTTGTTTATCCTTACGTAAAAAGTATATTGGGGATGCCTGAAGAAATTCCTTTTAAAGCTAAATTAAAAAATGAATTTATTAAAAAGAAAGAATTTACCCGATTTGTAAAAAGTAAAATTAATACAACTAAAAATGGTAAATTAGAGGTCAAAATTTTAAAAGGCCAGGAGTCATTTAGAATTAAATCATTTATTCAATCAAACGTGTGGGTAATTCTTCCATCTGGGAAATCTAAATTTAAAAAAGGGGAATTTGTTGATTGTATTTTTTCAAATCATCCAAATAAAATTTTTTTATAGAACTTCTCATTTTTGTTGTAGTTAAAATAAATTAGAATTAAATATTCGGTAATGATTGAACTTAAAAATGAAAAAATAGCTGTTCCGGTTGTTTTATTTGCAGGCTTACTTTGGTCTTTTGGTCCATTAGTAGTGAGGTATATGGAGGATCCTCATTTAGTGCCTTGGCAATATATTTTTGGAAGAGGACTGACAATATTTATAATTTTAAACTTATATTTATATTTTGAAGAAGGATTAAACTTTTATAAAAATTATAAAAAAGTTGGTAAATCAGGTCTTATTGGAGGCTGTGGTCTTGGAGTAGCCATGATGTCTTTTATCTATTCAATTACAAATACTACCGCAGCAATCACATTATTATGTTTAGCAGCCATGCCTTTTTTTACTGCTCTTCTTGCTTTTTTATTTTTAAAAGAGAGAATTACTTTAAATGTTTGGATTTCGATACTTCTTGCAACTATAGGAATAATTATTATGGCTATCGGGAATTCTGAAAAAAGTTCAATAGTTGGATTTATTTTTGGTATTACATCTTCAATCGGTTTTTCTGTATTTTCAGTGAGTCTTAGATGGAGAAAAGAAACTCCAAAATTTACAACAGTGGCAATAGCTGGATTATTTTGTTTTTTAGCCGCTACAATTATGATTTTAGCTAATGGCCAACCTTTTTTTGCAACAAGCTATAATAGCTCAATGTTTTCTTTACACGGTACATTAGTGTGTCTTGGTTTAATCTTATATTCAATTGGCTCAAAAGCAATACCAGCAGCAGAACTTACATTATTATCTCTAACAGAAGTAATAGGAGGGATTTTTTGGGTATGGTTACCTTTGTTTGGAATTAATGAAGTGCCGTCAACAAATACAATTGTTGGAGGTTTTTTTCTTTTTATTTCATTAATTTATTACAGTCTAATTATGAGATGGAATAAAAGATATATTGCATTAAATTAAAATCTTAACCATGGAACGTCCAGACTTCTTTGAATTAAAAAATGGTGAAAAAGTAAAACTTCCTTTTTCAAACAAGGAATATAATGAAAGAGTAAATAATTTAAGATCTGTAATGGATAAAGATAACATCGATATGATTATTTTAACATCTATGCACAATATTGCGTACTACACGGGTTTTATTTATTGTTCTTTTGGAAGACCTTATGGTTGTTTAATAACTAAAAACAAGATTTCTACTATTTCAGCGAATATTGATGCAAGTCAACCTTGGCGAAGATCACATTGTGATAATGTAATTTATACAGATTGGAAAAGAGATAATTTTTTAAAAGCGATAGTTTCAATCATTGGAAGAGATGATCCTCCAAAAAATATTGGTATAGAAAATGATCATGTAACATTAGATATGAGAGAAAAAATTGGATCAATTTTTTCATTTTCAGTATTTAGAGATATTTCAAAAGAACTTATGAAATTAAGAACGATAAAATCCAATGAGGAAATCGAAATTATTAAAAATGGTGCAAGAATTGCAGATTTAGGAGGAGAAGAAGTTGTTAAAAATATAAAAGAGGGTGCTACAGAATTAGAACTAGCAATTGCTGGAAGAGATAGGATGGAAAGAGAAATTGCTAAAAGTTATCCTGATGCAGAATATATGGACACCTGGGTGTGGTTTCAATCAGGTATCAATACCGATGGAGCTCACAATCCAAAAACAAATCGTAAGTTAAAAAAAGGTGATATACTTTCTTTAAATACATTTCCCATGATATCTGGATATTATACTGCACTTGAAAGAACATTATTTTTAGACTCAATTGATGACGCGTCCCTTAAAGCCTGGGAAGCAAATGTAAAAGTTCATAAAAAGGGTTTAGAACTTATAAAACCTGGAGTTAAATGTTCCGATATCTGTAATGAATTAAATGAATTATTTGCTGAACTTGGTTATCTGCAATATAGAACTTTCGGTTATGGACATTCATTTGGAGTCTTATCTCATTTTTATGGAAGGGAAGCGGGATTAGAACTTAGAGAGGATATAGATACTGTTCTTAAGGAAAATATGGTTATATCAATGGAGCCAATGATTTTGATTCCTGAAGGAAAACCTGGTGCTGGAGGTTATAGAGAACATGATATTTTAGTTATAAAAAAAGATGGAGCTGAAAATATTACAAAGTTTCCATTCGGACCAGAGCACAATATAATCAAAGGATAAAATGAGTAAAAATAAGATTATAGTAAATAGTTGGAATGAATGGGATCCCCTAAAACATGTGATAGTTGGTAGAGCTGACGGGACTTGTATTCCTGCACCTGAACCAGCTTTAGATGCAAAAGTTCCTGAGGAATCAGATATGAGAGGTCAGTTTGGTCCAAGAACTAAAGACACAGTAGATAAAGCAAACCAACTTTTAGATGATTTTTCAAACATGTTAACAAAAAGAGGAATTAAAGTAGATCGACCAACTCCAATAGATTTTAATCAAAAAACATCAACTCCTGACTGGGATGCAGAAACTATGTTTGGTTGTATGCCTCCTCGAGATGTATTGCTAACCGTTGGAAACGAAATTTTAGAGGCAACGATGAGTTATAGATGTAGATGGTTTGAATATCTATGTTATCGACCACTTTTAAAAGAATATTATAATAACGATCCAAATATGAGGCATGAGTCTGCTCCAAAGCCAAGACTTACAGATGTTGATTATCGAAAAGATTATCTGTCAGATAAAATTGGTATTCAAAAAAGACTTAAATGGACTGAAGATAAATTTTTTGTGACTACTGAGGAGGAACCATTGTTTGATGCTGCAGATGTATTAAGATTTGGTAAAGATCTAGTTGTACAGCATGGTTTTACAACAAATTTAAAAGGTATAGATTGGTTAAAAAGACATTACAAAGATCACAGAGTTCATGCTGTAAATTTTCCAGGAGATCCTTATCCAATACATATTGATGCAACATTTACGCCCGTAAAGGAAGGGTTAATAATAAATAATCCTCAAAGAAGATTACCAAAAGAACAAAGAAAATTATTTGAAAACAATGGATGGGAAATAATTGATGCAGCTCAGCCTGCTCATAATGAGCCTCCTCCGTTATGTTATTCATCTGTTTGGTTATCAATGAATGTTTTGGTTTTAGATCCAAAAACTGTTTGTGTTGAAAAAAGCGAAAAATACCAGGCAGAACAATTAGATAAATTAGGTATGGAAGTAATTCCAGTTGAATTGAGAGATGCTTATGCTTTCGGAGGAGGGTTACATTGTTGTACCGCTGATGTTTATCGAGAAGGTACTTTAAATGATTATTTTCCTAAACAATAAATCTAACTAGGGTTTTTTTTTAAGTATTCAATATATTTCAAAACTTCTTCAAATTTTTCATCAGAAATATCTTTATAACTTGTGTTAAATTTTTCTTTTATACATAAAGCTACATGTGCATAAGGATTTCTCCCCTTAGGATGATTTGGGTGATCTGGCAATTGCCCTTTTAAATAATCCCCAGCTTCCTGAATAATTTTCCAGAGTTTAGTACTATTTTCTTTATTCATTTGTTTGAAATATTATAATTATATTTTTAAATAGTAAATTATGTCTAAAGTTTTTAAATTAGGAATTACAAGTAATAATAATAAAAAAATTCAAGAGGTAGAGTCAATAGAAGTTTTAGCAAATAAAGGTATCGTTGGTGATAGACATTTTGACGATTATAACGATCCTTATTGTCAATTATCTTTAATAGAGTCTGAAAATATTGATTATTACAATACAAAATTTGGTTTAAATATTGATTATGTAGATTTTAGAAGAAATATAATCACTAAAGGAATAGAGCTTAATAATTTGGTAGGAAAAAAAATACAAATTGGCAATGTTGAAGTTGAAGGAGTCGATTTATGTCGACCTTGTAAGCATCTAACTGAAATACTTAATCAGAGAAATATTCTTAAGGAGTTTTTGAGAAGAGGAGGACTAAGGTGTCAGATATTAAATTCATCAAAAATATCAGTTGGAGATAATATCAAAATTATTGATTAGTTTTCTGTAGTTTTATCTATATCAAATTTTTCCAATCCACTAACAGGATTTTTGTTTTTATTCTCTAGGTTTTCAAATTTAGCTCTTTTTTCAATTTCTTTTTGCATTAATCTTTGCTCTCTTCTAATTTCCTCTTGTTCTCTAAGCTTTTGATCTCTATCATATTTTTCTTCCCATTCTTTAATTTTGATATATTCAAGTTCTTTTTGTTTTTCTTCCTCTTCTTTTAATAATTTTAATTCCCTATTCTTACGTCTTTGTTCTTTTAATTCCTTTTGTTTTTGTTCTTCTTCTCTAGCTTTTAAATCAATATCTTTTCTATTTTGCTCTTCCTCTCTTAGTTTAAGTTGTTTTTCTTTTTCTCTAAGTTCTTTTGCAACAAGAATTAATTCGTCATCTTTTTTGACCAATCTTTCATTTTCTATTTTTTGTTTTTCTTCTTTTAATTTAATTTCTTTATCTTTTATTTTTAATTCTTCTTCATTTAATCGAATTTTATTACTTTCTTTACTAAGTTTTTCTTCCCATATTTTTAAATCTTTTCTCTCTTTGATAATTGAATTTTTTTCTTCAATTTTTTTGAGTTTTATTTCTTTTATCTTATTTAGCTCTTTATTTTTTTTATATTTTGATAGAGCGCTACTAATCGAAGTAGTTGTTAAGGAGGCTATCTTTGCAAACCCACCAATTTCTTTTTTAATTTTTCTTTTCTTTTTTTTTGTTTTCATTTTTAATATAATTTATTTCACAAGAGAAATTAGAATTATTCAATAAAAATTTTAAAAAATATCAAAAAAAATTGTTTATATTGGGCTACAACCTGAAAGCGATAAATAGGTTAAAAATAATTAAATTTTTCAATCTAATTTTTTTCTGGCTCCTCTATAGGTTCAGTTGTTGGGTTAAGTTCAATACCTGCAGGAGTTATTGTTTGAGGCATTGCGACAAACTGTGAATCTGGATTTTCAACCGTTTTTCTAACTGTCATTCTATAAATTCCAAAAAACCCAATTACTGTGTGAAAAAAAAATAAAAATATGAAAAATCCATTTGAACCTACTAAATCCATAAATATAGAACATAAAAAAGGACCACTCATTGCGCCTAAACCAAAAATAAATTGAAGACCAGCACCTGCTGCTACAAACTTTTCTTTTGAAATATTGTCATTTGTATGTGCTAAAATTAGAGAAAACATCGGCAAACTGCAAAATGAAAAAAGAATAAAAAATATATAAAACCATGTTTTACTAGTAGCTAAACCTTCAGGTAGATACATTTGTCTTGAGACAAGAATGGCTAATATTGCAAAAATTGCTGCACCAAATGTAGAGATAACTATAACTTTTCTTCTGTCAAAAATATCAGACAATTTTCCTACTGGAAATTGTGCAATAGCTCCAGAAACTGCCAATAAAAATGTAACAACCGAAATTTCTAGAATTGTAAAATTCATTGAAGTCGCATAAACAGCCAACAGGGTGAACAAAGCAGATTGAATAGTTCCATAAAAAAAAGAACTAACAGCACCTAATGGAGAAGCTTCATATAAATCAGTTAAAGTCATTGCTTTAATTCTTTTAAATGTAGGTGGTTTTTTTTTTGTTAATAATATAGGAATTAAAGCAGCTGACGTTATTACAGAAATTAATATGAATGGTTGATAATTTTTTGGTGTACTGAAATTTAATAAAAACATTCCAATACCCATTGCGCCATAAAGTACAACCATGTATATCGAAAGTACACTTCCTCTATTTTTATTGCTTGATCTATCATTAAGCCAACTTTCGGCAACGGTATAGATACAAACCATACTTATTCCAGTCAATACTCTTAATAAAAACCATACAAAAGGGTTAATTATTATTGAATGCACTAATATTACCAGCGATGCTAAAGACGCAAAAGCTGCAAAAACTCTTATATGACCAACTCTTGAAACTATATTTGGTATTGTGGCAGCTCCAATAAAATAACCCACAAAATATCCTGACATCATAAAACCTGTAGAAGTTAAACTAAATTCTTCTTGAATAGCTCTTACACCTAATAATGATCCTTGAAATCCGTAGGCCATCATTAAGAAACCCATTCCTAAAAATAATGCCCAAGAATTTTTTAAAATTTTATTCATAAAATCGCTGTAATTATTTGCGATCTATTATTAAATCAAGTCTTAATTGTGACGAGTTTAGGATTTTCTTAATTTTAAAAATGAGTGAATTGCGATAGTAGTTATAATAATTAACCCCCCCTGAAGGGTTTCAATGCTTGGTTGTTCTTTGATTATTAACCATACCCAAATAGGTCCTATTATGGTTTCTAATAAAAAAAATAAATTTACTTCAGCGGCAGGTATAAATCTTGGGGCTATAGTTACTAATACAAAAGGAATGGCAACACATAGGATACACATCAAGGGAACAATATATAGATCTCTCTCAACTAATAAAAAACTTTCAATAAAAAATAATGCAAAGGTAGCTACAAATAACTTACCAACAACAGCAGCTGGAACTAAATTTTTCGATTTAGCTGATCGAATAGTCACAGCACCTATCGCTAGACCTACAGCAGTTACAAATCCAAGAATATCTCCAAAAAAATTACCTAATTTTATAGAGTCAAAAAAAATATAAAGTACAGCTAAAAATGTAATTATAATTGAAATCCATGTTTTTTTATCAGGTGGTTCTTTTAAAAATATTGCACCAAGTATTGCTGATAACATTGGAGCTGTGGCAATCATAACTAGTGTATTAGCTACATTAGTATTTTGAATTGAAACTACAAAAGTAATATTTGTTAAACTGAATGTTGCAATATAAATAATCCCGTGGCGTCCACTACTAAAAAGAATTTTAAAAAAATTTAATTTGTAAATTAGCATCATTCCTAAGAAAACTGTAGCAAAAGGAATTATTCCTCTATAAAAAACTAACCCCCATGTATCAACATTTGAGAGTCTTATAAATAAAGAATCTGGCGTGATAAACATCACAGCTACAAAAGCCATTAAAGAACCTTTTTGCTGATCAGTTAAATTTTTCACGCCTTGAGCTCTTTCCAAAACTTTTTTGCTAGATTAATTCTTGAAAGATCATATAAGGTTTTTAATCCAGTGGGTGATGTAACATTTATATCTCCATTTAACTTTTGATCAATAAAATCGATACCAGCAAAAAATATTTTTTCATTTTTAAGATCATAAGCAATTTTTTTTGATATTTTTTTTTCAAGAGAAGTGATCTTTGTATTAATTGCCTTACCCCCTTTGCTTAAATTACTTAAAAAAGAACCTTTTTTTGGAATTCTTGATATTGCACCGACTATTTTTCCATTTATGATAAATATTCTTTTATCTCCTTTATGTATTTTAGACAAAAATTTTTGGCACATTATATGACCATGTTTTTTAATGAATTTTTTTATTAATCTAGAATTAAATTTTGATACTAAATAAATATCATTTCCACCAAAACTATGTATTGGTTTTAGAATAATTTTTTTTTGATGTTTTAAAAATTTTTTAATTTCATCAATATTTCTAGTAAAAATAGTAGAAGGCATAAATTTTTGATATTTTGCTGAGTATAGTTTTTCTGAAATATTTCTTATCGAAGTTGGATTATTAATAATTTTTACATTATTTTTGATTTTATCTAAAATATAAGTTGTTGAGATATATTCTAAGTTAAATGGTGGATCTTGTCTTATTAAAATAAATTTACTTTTTTTAAGATTTAAATTTTTATTTTTAATTATCTTATAAAAATTTTTTTTGTTATAATTAAATTTAACAAAAAAACCTTTCGCAATAACCTCAGAATTTATTATTGATAAATTTTTAGGTTCATAATAAAAAATTTTGTAATTTTTTTTTTGAATTTCGTTTGCTAAAAAAATACTTGTATCAGTTAAAGAATTTAGCTTCGAAGGATGGTTTCCTTGAATAGCAACAATTTTATTTATCATATAATTCACTTAAATCTTCATTATTTGAAAATTTACTAACCATATGATCTGCGTTAGTTGTCTTATTATCGATTATTTTTTGTAAATGATTTAAAAATAAAGTCTCATTTTTTCCACTTTTATTTATTATATCTCTTTGTTCTAATCCTTTTCTTGATATATCTAATAAAGTTGATGACCAATAAAGAAGATCTTTTCCCATCAATTGTGTATTGAATCCTTTTTTAGGAGCTTCAAGATATGCATTTATAATTTTATCTTTATCCCATTTGGATACTAGTTCATAAACCTCATCTAGATTTCCATATAATATTCCAATATAAAATGCTGGACCTGAGCATAGACAGTCCCATCCACAGGCATCCATAGATCTTAATTCAATATATTTTTTTAATCTATTTTCTGTAAAAATTGTACTTAGATGAGTTGATAAGTCACCTTCAATTGGTAGACGATTATTAATTTCATTAATTCTTCCATCCATAAAATCCTTAAATCTATATTTTTTTCCTGATATATATTTTTCTTTATGCTGAATAAATAGAATTGGAAAATTCATAATAAAATCTGCATATTTTTCAAAATCTAAATTTTCTAAAAATAATTTTGGTAGTCCTCCTCGAGAAGTATTTTGCCATACTTTTGAACGATAAGATAAATAATTACTTTTTTTCTTTTCCACAATTGAGGAATTTGCAAATAAAGAAATTGAAATTGGGGTAATTGAATTTACAATTTTAAATTTTTTTATGAAATCTTTTTCTGAATTATAATCTATGTTTAATTGTGTGCCACAGGTTCGATACATCATATCTAAACTTAGTTCACCTCCAAGAGGCATATCTTTAGTCATAAGTTTGTATCTTTGTTTTGGATTGTTAGGAATTTCTTCTAGTTTTGATATTGGATCAAATCCAGCACTTACAATACTTATATCAAGTTTTTTTGTAACTTGTTTTAATTCAAATAAGTAGTCATGAGACTCAGCACAAGCCTCATGAATATGATTTAGTTTATCTCCTGATAACTCAATTTGGTTTCCAGGTTCTAAAGTAATATTTTTTCCACTTTTATTTAATCCAATTATATTTTCTTTTTCTAAGATTGGTTTCCAACCAAACTCTTGTAATACTGAAAACATTTCTTTTATTTTCAAATAATCTATTCGTTTATTATTTTGATTATCAAATAAAAACTTTTCATGTTCGATTCCGATTTTGAAATCTTTTTTATCTTTGATCCCAGTTTCAAAATACTGAATTATTTTTGTTTTTGTATTAATCATTCGATATTTGATATTACTTTATTTTCTTCTTTAAAGTAAAGAATATGGTTTTCTTGAAAATATTTTTTTAACCAATGGAGCAAAATCTTCTAAAGTCATACTTTTATAATTTGGGTCAAAAGAAGCTTGATCCCATTTCTCGCAAAAATTTACAGCATCCTGATAAAATTTATGATCCTTATATTTATCTCTTTGGTTTTTATTTTTACCCAAATGATGAGCGTAATAATACATTTGGAATTCTCCATGTTTTTCAATAATCCAATGTGTTTTTTCACTAACATATGGTTTAATTACTGCAGCTGCATACTCTGAATGATTTAAAGGTGCTAATTCATCACCTATGTCATGTAATAATGCTGCAACAACCATTTCTTCATCAGCTTTATCACGATAAGCTCTAGTTGCTGTTTGAAGTGAATGCTCAAGTCTTGTTATTTTGTAACCCTCTAATGTAGAAGTTAAACTTTGCATAAAATTTAAAATTCTATCTGCTGTTCCATTAATATAATCTTGCTCATATTTATCTAACAAAAGATATTCATCTTTAGTTCCAGCTTTCATTTCAGTAAAATTTACAGTTTTCATTTAATTATTTGATGCAGTGCTTAATAATGATAATTGAGTAATTTTATTATCACCTAAATCATCAATAGGTTTAACAGGATAGTCTCCAGTAAAATAATGATCTGTTAGCTGGGGATAATTTTCATTTCTTTTATCAAAACCTATAGCTTTATACATTCCATCTACGGATAAAAATTTTAAAGATTTAGCTCCAATGTATTCACAAATTTCATCATTTGATTTATTTGCTGCTAATAATTCTTTTTTCGTAGGTGTATCAACTCCATAAAAGTCTGGAAATCTAATTTCTGGACAAGCAATTCTCACGTGAACTTCTTTTGCTCCAGCATCATATAACATTTTTACTATTTTATGAGATGTAGTTCCTCTTACTAAGGAATCATCTATTAAAATAATCTTTTTATTTTTAATTGTTGATTGGTTAGCATTAAGTTTTAATTTTACACCCAAACTTCGAATTTTTTGACTCGGTTCAATAAAAGTCCTTCCTACATAGTGATTTCTAACCAGTCCTAATTCAAATTTTTTACCTAAGTATTGAGAAAATCCTAGGGCAGCCGCATTGCCAGAGTCTGGAACTGGTACAATTATATCTGCATCAGTATCATTTTCTTTTGCTAATTCAGCACCTAGATTTTTTCTGTGTTCATAAGCTGTTTTATTATTTAAAATACTGTCTGGTCTTGAAAAATAAATATACTCAAAAACACAAGGTCTAATTTTCCTAGGAGGAAAAGGTTTAATGCTTTTTAATTCATTATTTTCTATTAAAACGATTTCACCATTTTCTACTTCTCTTATAAATTTTGCACCAATTATATCTAATGCACAAGTCTCTGAGGCCAAAACATAACTCTCTTTTAGTTTTCCTATAACTAAAGGTCTTATACCAAATGGATCTCTCACACCTACTAATGAAGTTTGAGTTAACATTACAAGAGCGTATCCACCTTGTATCTGAAAAATAGCATCAACAATTTTATCAATAGTTTTTATTCTTTTTGATTTTGCGATTAGTTGTACAATAGTTTCGGTATCTGACGTGGTATAAAAAATTGCTCCATCTTCAACTAATTTTTTTCTTAACGAAAGTGAATTAGTAAGATTACCATTATGTGCCACTCCTATCCCGCCTGCGTTTGTGTCAGCAAAAAAAGGCTGAATATTTCTCAAGGTATTTTCCCCAGTAGTACTATATCTATTATGACCTATGGCGTAATTGCCTTTTAATTTATTTAAAACTTTTTCCTTGTTAAAATTATCTCCAACTAATCCAAATCTCTTCTCTGAATAATATTTTTCTCCATCAAATGTTACAATTCCACATCCTTCTTGACCCCTGTGTTGTAGGGCATGAAGTCCTAAAGCAGTTAGAGCTGAAGCATCTTTAATGTTGCTAATTCCAAAAACACCACATTCCTCCTTAATTTTTGGATCAAAGTTGTTCAATTTTTTCTTTAGAGTCTTGATATTTTTTTTCATTAGGAAATTTTTTGAGTAAATAATTACTACCTTTTTCTAAGTATGGAAAGATGAATGATTTGTCAGTATTTAGTGGCCATTTATCGTAGTTATATACAATATGTATCCCAGAAAATATACAAATCGCAATTATATAAGACCTGATAAAACCAAAAAAGAATCCAAATATAGTATCTAGGCTTCCTAGACCTGTGTATCTGACCGCTCTACTAATACCTTTGTTCATCAATAAAATTAAAAAGATTACCACTACAAATATAGATATACCTAAACTTATATCTAAAACATATTCATTATCAATTATATCATTTACATAAGGTTTTACTCTAGGAAAAATTATTAAAGTTAAAATATAAGCCAATAACCATTTTGCCATTGCCAAAACACTTAAAACAAAACCTTTGTTGTAACATTTTATTAAAGATAAAATTGTAATAAAGATGTATATTAAATCTATAATTGATATTAAATTGTAAAATTCTTTTAAAAATTCCATTTATATTATTTGATTTTAAATGGTTTAATCAACAGTATTAAAGATGGCAATAAAGTTAAAACAGAAATCATTGCCAGCAACATTGCAATGCCTGTAAAAATACCAAAGTAAATTGTTGGAATAAATTTAGATAATACTAATATCGAAAATCCAAAAACAATTGTAATAGAGGTATTTAAAATTGCCTTACCAACAGTTGAGTGACAAATTTTAATTGTATCATTATAATTTTTAGTGGATTTGAATTCTTCTTTAAACCTATAAATATAGTGAATACTGTTATCTACCGCTATTCCAATTGTAATTGCCGCAATAGTTATCGTCATCATATCTAATGGGATACCAAGTAAACCAATTATTCCTAAAATAAAAAAAGCAGCAATGAAATTTGGCACTACACCAATTAAAGATAATTTAATGTTTCTAAAAAGAACTACAAACATTGAAAATATCCCAATCATAACTAAACCTAAGGTTAAAATTTGAGACTTAAATAGGCTTTGAAGCAAGTTATTGAACAAAATTAAAACTCCCGCAAGTTTAAATTCTTTCTCGTTCAAGCCCAACTTATTTTGAAGATCATAATTTATTTTTTTTATTAAATCATTTCTTCTTAAATCTTCTTTTGAGTCTATAATTCTTACATTGATTCTTGCTTCATTATCTTTTATTGAGATATAGGGATCAATAATTTCAGTTTTAATGCTTTCAGGAATTTTAGAATATAAAACTCCCATCTCTAAAGTCCCTAACGGCTTATTATTATTTAATAAAGTTGCCACATCAATAATTGATGAAAAAGATAAAACCTTACCAATTTCTGGTAAACTATCTAAATAATTATGTACTGATGCAATTTTATCAATTTTATCTTTAGTAAACCAATATTTTTCATCACTTTCATTATTACTTTCATCTCCCCAATCATCTTCAAACTCATCTTCATCATCTGATATATTTTTTTCTTTTTTTGGAAATTTTAAAATAATTTCTAAGGGTGTGGTTCCACCCAACTCCTCATCAATAAGTTTCATTCCTTTATAAATTTCTGTCTTTTTATTGAAATAATTTATAAAACTATTTTCGACTTGAAGACGACTAATACCAATCAAACTCAAGATAATTACTAATCCAGTTATTGTAAAAATTGTTTTTTGATTTTTTTGTGAGATATTGGAAAAGAATAAAGTTATTTTAGATTCTTTATAAACATTTAGTGAAATATTTTCTTTTGGGACAAAATTTATCAAGGAAGGCAGAAGTGTAAAAGTAATAATAAATGAAGTAATCAAACCCATAGTCATCATCCAGCCAAAATCAATAATTGGTTTTATCTCACTAAAAATTAAAGATAGGAAAGCAATCACAGTTGTAAGAACAGTGTATAAAATTGGCCAGAACATTTTATTTGTTGTCAATGATATTAAATCTAAGTTAGTCTTATCTGGATTAACTTCTTTGAGTTGTAAAAAACGAGTACTCATATGGATATTCATTGCCATTGTTAAGATAAGCATTAGTGCAATAAAATTTGATGAAATAACTGTTACTTTCCATCCCAATAATCCTAACAGGCCTGTCATAATAATTACTGAAAAAAAACAACTACTTATTGGAACAATAATCCAAATTACTTTTCTAAATACATACCATAAAGTTATTATAATAAATAAAAGAACACCAAGACCAAATACGATTATATCACTTTTAATAAAAGTCATCATATCATCCGCAATCATAGGTATCCCACCCAAATGTATCTTGCCAATATCTTCATAACTTTTAATTACATCTCGAATTTCAAGAATATTTTTATGATTTTGTTTTTTTATTTGATCATTGTAATTTTCTATTTCTTGTTTTGATTTATCTTTAATATTTTCTAATAATTTATTTTTTTTAAGTAGACAATTATACCAGTTGTTTTTCCATCCTCGCTAATTACAAAATTTCTAAATACTGGGCTACTTATTATTTCTTTAAATCCTCGCTCTTTGTTCACATCGTCATCTTTAAGAGTTTTAAAGTTTTCTAATCTTTCTTGAAGAGGAGCTTCAGAATTATTGAGTAAAGGAACGTCTAATAAAGTAATGACGCTATGAACCCAATCCAAGCTCTGTATTTTATACTTGAGACTTAATAAGTTGTTAATGGAACTTTCAGTGATCATACCTTCATTTGGAGTGTAGGTTAAAATGAGAAATTCTTTAGAACCATAACGGTTTGAAATTTCTTGAAGGTATTTTAGATCAGGATCACCTTCAATTAATAAAGTTTCAGATGATGCATCAAGTCTAAAATCTTTGGAAAAATACCCAAAACTAAATAAAGCTATTAATAAAATTATTAAAATAGATTTAGGATTTTTTAAAACTATATTTTGATAAAGCTGGGTAATCATTAACCCTGTTATATTGGAATTTAGTTAATTTGAGTATCTTTAAATTTAGTAAACATTGCTTCAAATTCAAGGAATACATTTCCAGTTGGACCATGTCTTTGTTTACCAATTATTAATTCTGCCAAATTAGAAACCTCATTCATTTTTGCTTGCCATTCGGCATGCTCTACTGTTGCAGGTTTTGGCTCTTTATTTTCTAAATAATAAGACTCTCTGTACACGAACATAACTACATCAGCATCTTGTTCTATAGAGCCAGACTCTCTTAGATCAGACAATTGTGGTTTTTTATTATCCCTTTGTTCAACTTGTCTAGAAAGCTGTGAAAGAGCAACAACAGGTATAGCTAGTTCTTTAGCAATTGCTTTTAAACCCTGAGTAATTTCGGATACTTCTTGAACACGACCATCTTTATAATTCTGAGTACCTCTCATTAATTGTATATAATCAACAATAATCATATCCAGACCATGAATTCTTTTTATTCGCCTTGCTCTATTACTCATGGCAGCAATAGTTATTGCAGGTGTCTCATCTATGTACAAAGGCAATTCAGAAATATTTTTTGAAGTTTCTATAAATTTATCAAATTGTTCATCAGAAATTTTTCCTCTTCTTATATCATTTGATTTAATTCTAGATTGTTCAGCTAGAATTCTAGTAGATAATTGTTCAGATGACATTTCTAGTGAAAAAAAAGCAATTGAAGATTTCCTTCCACTGTCTTGTAATTTTTTTGCTGCATTAAACGCAATATTAGTAGCTAATGCAGTTTTTCCCATACCAGGTCTACCAGCAATTATTATTAGGTCAGATTTGTGAAGACCACCCAACCTATCGTCTAAATCTCTTAAACCCGTAGGAACTCCAACAATTCCTTCCTCATTTTTATAAGCCGCAGATGCCATGTCAATTGTTTCTTTCAATGCTTTATCAAATTTGATTAAAGAAGAACTAAATGATCCTTTTTCAGCTAACTTAAATAATTCTTTCTCAGAATTTTCAATTATTGTTTGTCCACTTGTATTAAGATCGCTTAATTTTGCATTATCAATAGTTTCCTCAGAAATCTTTATTAATTCTCTACGAACAAACATATCATAAATAATTTTTGAATATTCAATTGCCTGTCTTAGTGAGGTAGAAAATTTTGTAACTTTAACTAGATATTCTGGAACATTTAAATCATCTTTTTCATCTTCAAAATAATTCTTAAGTGTAATTGGGTTTGCTAATAGACCTTTGTAAATTAAACTTTCAATTGCACCAAAGATTTTTTGATGCATTGGATCATAAAAATTATTATTTGATATAATAATACTTATTTCATCAAAAATTTCATTAGATACAAGTATTGATCCAATAATAGCTTGTTCAGCTTCAATGTTATTAGGTAACTCTTTGAATTTTTCTTTAACAATAGTTAAATTATTCTCCATAAATTCAATTTATATTAAAAAATTATTAAAAAAATTTAAAAATAAGCTTGGGGAAAAAATTGTATAATTATAATTATTGAATATTTTCTGATGTTTCAACGTTAATTGTTATTTCAGCATCAACTTCAGAGTGTAGATTTACTTTTACTTTAAATTTACCTAAGGCTTTTATTTCTGTGACTGGTTGTATCATTGAAGGTTTTATACCTATTTTATCTAATTCTAAAATTAATTTTGATATATCAGTTGGTTTGACTGAGCCATATAATTCTTTATTTTCTGTGCTTAATCTTTTAATTAAATATTCTTTTTTATCAATTTTTTCAGCAACTTTTTTTGCCTCTTGTTTCTTTTCATTATCTTTTTTAGAAAGTTCTAATCTTATTTTTTCAACTTGAGATATATTTTCTTTTGATGCATATAAAGCTTTCTTGTTTGCAATAAGAAAATTTCTTGCAAAACCTCTCTTTACATCAATAATTTGACCTATAGATCCAATCTTCTTTATATTCTCTAGTAAAATTACTTTCATTTCGATATTATAATAATGCTAAGTTTCTAGCTCTTTTAATAGACAGAGATAATTCCCTTTGTTTTTTTTGACTAATATTTGTTATCCTTGAAGGTAAAATTTTACCATTCTCAGAAACATATTTTTTTAACAATTTAATATTTTTATAATCAATTTTTGGAGCACCTTTTACAGACAGGGGGCAACTTTTTTTAAATTTATATTTATTTGGTTGAAAGATACTTAATTTTGCAAAGTTACTCTGTTTATTTCTTTTATTTCCACTTTGTTTTTTTGGCATAATTAATTATTAAGTTTTTGTTTTTTTTCATTAATTTCGTTGTTATCTTTTTTTGAGAAGTAGTTTGTTTTTAAATCAAATTCTTTAACTCTTATTGTTAAAAATCTTAAAAGTTTTTTATCTATAGTTTCATTTTTCTCGAGTTCACGGATTACATTTCCTTTACCTTTTATTTTGAAATGAATATAGCTGCCTTTTTTATTTTTTTTAATTAGATAGGAAAGATTTAAAAGACCCCAATTTTCAGTCTTTACTATTTCACCATCATTTTTTTCAACAATTTTAGAATATTTCTCTGTTAATTGTTTTAATTCACTTGGAGATGTATCTTGTCTTGCTATAATTGTGTGTTCGTATAAATTCATTTATGTTCTTTAATAAAAAATGAGGATATACTATTATAAATCTTCAATATCAATAGCAAAAAGGTATAAAAAACAGGTTTTTTTTAGATGTTTTCTGTAATTTTTCCAGGCCAGGGATCTCAAGTAATTGGAATGGGAAAGGAATTTTTTGATAATTACGATTTAGTAAAAAAACTATTTAATGAAGCTGATGAAGTGTTGGGTTTTTCATTAACCAAAACAATTTTTGAGGGACCAAAAGATGAATTAGATTTAACAATAAATACTCAGCCTGCAATTTTTTTAATAAGCTACTCTATATTTAGTGTTGTAAAAAAAGAATTTAATATTGACTTATACAAAGCTAAGTATTTTGCTGGACATTCTTTAGGTGAATACTCAGCGCTAGCAGCAGCTGGATATCTCGACTTTGAAGAAACAATTAAACTTTTAAGAAAAAGAGGAGATGCAATGCAAAATGCTGTACCAAAAGGTACAGGAGGGATGGTGGCAGTATTAGGATCAAAAATAGAAATAATTGAAAAAATTTTAATAGATAATCGGAATAGACTTAAAGCTCAAATTGCAAATGATAATTCGGAAGGACAGATTGTTGTAAGTGGAAAAAATGATGACTTAAATAAATTAATGCAAATTTTGAAAGAAAATAATATTAAAAATATCAAATTACCTGTAAGCGCTCCATTTCATTGTAAATTAATGAGCAGCGCAACTGGTATAATGAAAAATGAATTGGAAAAAATAAAATTTCAAGATGTAAATAATATTTTAATTTCAAATGTTACAGCAAGTGAAATTTTAGATAAAAATGAGTTGAAAAAGTTATTAATTGAACAAATTGAAAGCAGGGTTAGATGGAGAGAAATTATAGTTAATATGGTAAATAAAGGGGTAAATCATTTTATTGAGATAGGACCTGGTAAAGTTTTATCAGGTTTGATTAAAAGAATTAATAGAGAAGTTAAAATTAATACAATAAATAGCGAGAATGATATAAAAGATTTAAAAATATGACTGATTTAAAAAATAAAAATATAATTGTAACGGGAGCAACAGGTGGGATAGGCTATTCAATCGTTGAAAAACTAGATAATGCTGGCGCAAATATTTTAGCTACAGGAACTAAGAAAGAAAAATTAGATGATCTGAAGTCAAAATTTAATAAAATAAATATTTTAAAATTTGATATTTCCATAATTGACCAAATAGAAAAGTTTATTGAAGATGCGACCACTCAATTAGGTGGTGGTCTTGATTGTATAATTAATAATGCTGGAATCACACAAGATAATTTAGCAATAAGAATGAGTTTAGAAGAATGGAAAAAAGTGATTGATATAAACTTAACATCAACATTTTTATTGAGTAAATTTGCAATTAAAAAAATGTTAAAAAACAAATATGGAAAAATTGTTAATATTACCTCAGTTGTAGGGCACACTGGCAATTTAGGTCAAGCTAATTATACCGCATCTAAAGCTGGGATTATAGCAATGTCAAAAAGTTTAGCGATAGAATATGCTAAAAAGAACATAAATGTAAATTGCATCTCTCCTGGATTTATCAAAACTGCAATGACAGATAAAATTGAAGACAAATTTAAAGAAATAATAATATCAAAAATTCCATCAGCTAGACTTGGTGAGCCAGAAGATATAGCAAATGCAGTTATTTTTTTGGCTTCAAATCAATCAGATTATATTAATGGTGAAACTATCCATATTAATGGTGGTATGTATATGGCTTGACAAAACATGTTTTTAAACTATTAAGAATTAAAACAAAAAAGGATCAATATGTCAGAAGATGTTTCAAGTAAAGTTAAGAAAATAGTTGCAGATCATTTAGGTGTTGATGAATCTAAAGTAACTGAGGAATCAAGTTTTATTGATGATTTAGGTGCAGATAGTTTAGATACCGTAGAATTAGTTATGGCTTTTGAAGAAGAATTTGGATCAGAAATTTCTGATAGTGAAGCAGAAAAGATTTTAACAGTTGGTGATGCTGTAAGGTTTATTGAAGGAAAAGCAAATTAGTTTTTAGATGCCCACTAAAGAAGATGGGATAATGATTATTTTATCATCTCCTTCGGGAGCTGGCAAAACAACTCTCGTAAATCTTTTATCTAAATTAGACAACTTTATTGTATCAATTTCTCATACCACAAGACAACCAAGAGAAAATGAAGTTCAAAATAAAGATTATTATTTTGTAAATGAAAACGAATTTAAAAGACTAATTAATAATCAAGAATTTTTAGAATATGCAAAAGTTTTTGATAATTTTTATGGAACAACAAGATCACCAGTTATTAATAGTTTAGATAAAGGTAAAAATGTTTTATTTGATATTGATTGGCAGGGCGCAGATCAAATTAAAAATAAAAAACTTGATTATAAATTAATAACATTTTTTATTTTACCTCCAAGTAAAAAAGTTTTATTTGAAAGATTGTCAAATAGAGACATGAAAGACAAACTTATTGTTGATGAAAGGATGAAACAATTTGGTAGAGATGTGTTGCATTGGATTAACTATGACTATGTAGTAATTAATGATGATTTGAATAATTGTTATTCTAAAATTTTAAAGTTAATAAAAGCAGAAATAAGCAATGGTTCAAAAGATTATGATTTAGAATTTATAAGAAAGCATGTTGAAAAACTAACTTCTTAAAGTTTCCAATTCCTGCGTTAGTTTATAATAAGTTTCAAAATTTAAATTTTGTGGTCTTAGTTTCAAATCAATGTTATTTTTTTTTATAATTTCATTATTGCCGTTAAAAATTTGATTAAAAGCTTTTTTTATCATTTTTCTTCTTTGATTAAAAAAAATTCTGGTTATCTTTTCTAGATTTCTCGGATCTTTAATTTTAAAATATTTAATTTTAGGTGAAAAAAATAATAGAGTGCTCTCCACTTTTGGTTTAGGAAAAAAGCAATCAGGTTTTATATCACAAATTTTTTTTATATTTAACCTCCAATTGGCTAAAATTGACAACCTACCATAATTTTTTGAGTTATATTTTGATATTATTCTATCTGCGACTTCTTTTTGAAACATTAAAATTAGACTTTCAAACCAATAATTTTTATCTTTCAAGTTTAAGATCCATTTACAAAGAATTTCTGTAGAAATGTTATAAGGCAAGTTTCCAAATACAATTATTTTTTCAGAAGTAATAGTTTTTTCGTTAAAGTTAAGCACATTTTCATTAATTATATCTAAATTTTTTTCAAATTTTTTTTTTAGATATGAGACAAGACTTTCATCTTTTTCAATTACATAAATTTTTTTTGGACTTTTAATTAAAATTTCTGATGTAAGATTTCCAGTTCCTGGTCCTATTTCAAGAATAGTTTTATCTTTTACATTTGTGGTATTTACAATTTTTTTTATTATATTTTTATCAATAAGAAAATTTTGACCTAAACTTTTTTTTGCTTTTATCACTTATTTTCTAGAAAAGTTATAGACTCTACAAGACTTGAGGGGTTAGACAAATTTTTTCCAAGCATTCTTTCATTTGGCCCATGATCTGGAGAAACTCTTATAAAAGGCAAACCTAAAGTAATATTTATAGCATTATACTCATAAAGAGTTTTTATTGGAGTTAATACTTGGTCATGATACATCCCAATTATAACATCATATTTTTTTCTGTTATCTTTTAAAAAGATAGTGTCAGCCGCAAATGGTCCATTTACATTATATTTTTTTGTCTTAAGGTATAAAACTGCAGGTTTAATTATTTTAATATCTTCATTATTTTTTAATATACTCTCACAATGTGGGTTTAATCCAGTAATAGCTATACTTGGTTTTCGATTAAGAACATTTTTGTAAAACATATTAATTAAAGACACTTTATTTTTGATAATATTAGAGTTTAAATTCTTTGGAACTAATTTTACAGGTAGATGGGTAGTCAAAGGACACACAGATAAATTCTTATTATAAATAAGCATTGCAAATTTTTTAGTTTTAGTTTTTTTGGCCAAATATTCAGTTACCCCCAAATACTTATCTTTTAAAAAGTATTTCTTTGAAATTGGTCCATTGATTAACTTATTTGTTGTTCTCTTTTTTAATATTGATAGAGCAGTTTTAAAGGAATTTTCGATATAACTATTTGATTTGGAGGATATTTTTTCGAAAGCTTTTTTTTGATCAAAGTTAATATCGATTATATTTATTGTATTATTATTTAATTTATATTTTTCTAAATTTTTTTTATCTAATAATCTAATTTTTTTTTTAATCTTAAGCTTTTTCATTTGTAACTTTAATAATTTTAATGATGCTATTAAAATTAATGGACTTTTGAATTTTTTCAGTTTTAATGATTTAAAAAATATTTCTAGAAAAATACTATTAGGTTCACCTGCTACTATTAAAATGGGCTTATAATTCATTTATTTTGATATTCTTTTTAACTTTATTAAAATAAATATTTGAAAATTGATTAAGTTGTTCATTAGTCGAATATCTTATTAGTTCATTTAGTTTACTATCAATATCAATTTCATTTTTTATTTCTTTGATATCTTCTAATTTCAGAATTAGAACTCCTCCGGGTATCACTATAGGTTTAGTATATTGGCCTAATTCTATCTTTTTAATTTCATTTTTTAATTTTTGATTAATTGTATCTTCATTTACCCACCCAATATTACCACCAGATTTTGAAGAATTTGAGATACTAAAGGAAAAGGCAGCACTTTCAAAACCACTTTTTTTAATTTCATTTTCAATTAATTTAAATTTCTGATCAAGAGAAGTATCATTTGTAATATCAAAAACTATTTCAGATAGAAGATAAGATTTAATTGTTTCTTTATTTTCATCTTTAATTTTTTTTAATAAATTTTCTTTATCTATAAAAACTTTGTCAAAATATTTTGCATAAACTAGCTCATTCCAAAGAGACTCAATTTCAACTTTTTTTTTAAAAAATTCATATTCAACATTTTTTAACTTTAAATAATTTTTAAATTCTTCTAATTCTTCAAAACCCAATTTTTTATAAATCGACTCCATTACAAACTTTAAGTTTTCATCTTTAACTTTTACCTCATCAATATGATTTAATATTTCAACCATTCTAATTTTTTCATTCGTAATTGAATTTATTGAAATTTTCCAAAGATCATTCTCGTTTATATCTTCAAGACCTTTGTTCATTGCTTTAATATATTTAGACTCATTCAAAACATCTACTGTAGTAATAATTTCATTATCAACTTTAATTAATATCTTATTTTCTAATGATAAAGCATTAGTTATAGTAATATAAAAAATTACCCAAAAAATTAAAATTTTTTTATTAAACATTTATTAATCTCTGTATATGCTTTGGTCTATTTTTTGCTCATATTGTGTTATTGGAATCAAAGTTATTGTAAACAATAAATCCTCAGTTGGTTTTAAATCTCTATCTTCATAATATGTTTTTTTATATTTAACTCCTGCTGTTAAGCAATCATTTTTATATTCGTAAACCAAGTCGTAATATTCTGTTAAGTTAATTTTTCTATTTCTTCGAGTATTAAAAGAAAAATAATTTTTATCATCAAAATTAAATGTTGTTGTATTTTTTAAGAAATTAACAGAACCCATTTTTCCATTTTTTTCTACAAAATCAAAATTTGTGACTAATTTATTTAGTGAAAATGTTGCACCTAACGAATTATATTCAAAAGTTTGAAGATCATTGTCAGTAGCAAAATCGTAATTTATTTTTAAATTTTCATATAAACCAAACGTTGAAGAGCCAAAAATATTTGAGCTTTTTTGATTAATGGTACTATTTGTTGGTATTCTTTCTTCAGTTTCATCTCTAAAAATCGTTCCTATATTTAATTCAAAGAACTTATTTATTTCTGCTAATTTTTCTTTTTTAAAATCAATACCCACAGTCAAAGACTGACCCTCTTCTAAAGTGTTATCTAAACCTAATCTATTGATAGCAAATAAGTTACTCGTATTAATTTCTCTTTCTGAACTAGAGTAATTCTTCATATCGGTAGGATTTATCCTGAAGGAAAATTTAGGAGTTAATGAATTAAAGTATCTTTCAGTTTCTTTAAAAAGTGGCAAGCTACCTTCATAATTAATTATACTCATAAGTTCACTTTGTAGACTTGATTTATAGACAGAGTCATTTTTTGCGGAAGTGTTCACATTTTTGAAATGAAAACCAAGATTACTCTTAATTCCAAAGTCCGAGACATAGTCAAATGTTTTTAAACTTAAATCATTATTAATTGAAGTTTTAAGATTATTTGTATCTTTTAAGTTATTATTACCTTTGGATGAAAAATTTAATATTCCATACTTTGTATTAGATGAATTTTTATAAAAATTATAATAAGGCAAAATATATTGATAACGATCACTTTCAGAGCCATCTAATTTTTCGTATGATGTCATGCCCACATCCATTGTGAAATTGTCATTTTTTAAATCTAAAGTAAGATTTGAAACTAAATTGTCTTGGTCTTCAGGCTTTATTTTTGGGTCTATATTTGCAAGATTGGTCTCAAAGACCTTTAAATAGGTATCCATAGTAATTTTTTGAAGTGTAATCTTTAAGTTGCTATTTGAAAAAGAACTTAAACCTAAATCAAGATCAAATTTAGAAAAGAAATGGCCAATACTATTTTTTTTATTTTTTTGATTAGATGAGGAATATCCTTTGGTCAATCCTAAATCAGCTATAAGTGAAGATTTTCTATTCTCTTGTCTGTACTCATTTTGAAACATATAAATATCACTATCAAAAAAAGTTGGTTTAAAAGTTATATCTTCATTATTGGCAATTACTTTATAGTATGGAACAGAAAGAGAGGATCCCAATATGTTAGAGTTATTTAGTCGTGGTTGCAATAATCCACTTTGTCGTTTTACTGTTGGATCTGGATGAAAAAATTTAGGAAAATAAAAAACTGGAATATCATAAATTTTTAACACTGAATTGTCATAAATTATTTTTTTTTGATTTTTATCGTGAATAATTTTTTCTGCTTTTATACTCCATGGCGGACATTTGTCATCAAATCCACAACTTGTAAAAATTGCCTTATCCAAGACTGTTATATTTCCAGTTTTTTTCGATGAAACACCGTAAATTCTTGGGTCATTTCTATTATCATCAAAACTATCTTTTCTTATCTTTATTTTAGTTTCACTTGCTAAAAAATCTTTACTTTCTAAATTAAAAATTCCGTCCTTAAAATTATATTTATCTCTACTTGTTTCAGAAAGATTTGAGTTTGTTATTATATCTATATTTATACCTTTTAATATTTTTTCATTTATTTGATATTCAAATTTATCTAATTCGTAAGTTGTGAATTCATCATCTGTAATTTTAGTTTTTCTATCAGAATTCAATTTCATTGAATTTCTAAGTAAAATGATATCTTCTGTCTCAAAATTATATTTTGAATTAATTAGTGCATTAGTTTTACCTAATGTAAATATTTTTTCTTGGTTTTTTAAATATGTAATACTTTTAGAAAAAATTGTATAATCTTTAATATTGTCCTTAATTTCTACATTTCCTTCAGCTTTTAAAATATTCAATAATTTATCATATTCAAATTCATCAGCTGTAATCTCTAAACCTTCTTTAGTTGTAGCTGTTCCTCTTTTTAAACCTTTGAATAAGTTTCCTTCATTAAGAATTTCGACTTCAGTAACATTAAAATTAAATTCCTCGGCAATTACTATATTTTTATAATTAAAAATTATAAAGAAAGTAAATATTATAATGAATTTAATTCTATTTTTCATTTATGCTTAAAATAAACTTTGTATTAATTATCAGGAGAATAAACAATGGCACCCAAACTGAAGCTGTTAATGGTATTTTTCCTGTATCTCCTAAAACATAAAAAAAATTATTCAGATAAAAAATCAATACACAGAAAAACAAACCTATAGTTATTTTTAGAACGATACTTTTAAAATGTTTAGTATTAAACATTATTATAGAGGCTAAAATTGTCATTAAAGTGAAATATAATGGAAATGAGACCAATTTTTGTAATTGTAGGTCAATTTCTGTTGTTGAATAATTGATTTGTTTATAGTTATTTCGAAGTTCAATTAATTCAATTAATGACAAAGAAGACAGGTTTGAGAATAAATTTTGTATTCTTTGATAATCAAAATTTGATTTAATTTTAATTACTTCTTTAGCCTCTGTGTTGTTATCAATATATATTTTTGGATCATATATTAACCAAACTTTATCTTTAATATCAACTTTCTTACTTTGAATGTTCCTTTTTAAAGAAAAATCTTTGTCAAATTCACTAATAAGAACATCTATTAAATAATTTTGATTAATTCTAGATGCATTTATAATTCTTATCTCTTCATTAATAAAATCTTTCATCCACAAACCATTATTTGTTATAACAGCCAGGTATTTGTTATCTGTTGAGTAATTATTTTTTATTTCTAAATAAATATTTTTTAAATTTGAAGATAAGCTATAAAATAAAGTTATAATTAATATTCCTAAAATAAAACAGGTGCTACTAATTATTGTTAAAATCTTTGAATTTTTTAATCCAGAATATTTAAATATTTGAATTTGATTTTCATTAAATAGATTTATAAAAAAATATTGTGTAGTTAATAAAAATATAAATGGATACATTTCGAAAATAAGATCAGAAGAATTTAATAGCGAAACATAAAAAGGAAAAAAAGAATTGACATTTTCATCTTTAAAAAATTCAACCTCACTTAAAACATTTAAAATGATAACTAAACTAAATATAATTGAAAAAATAGTTAAAAAAGATTTTAAATAGATATTAATCAAAAATTTTAAATATGTTTTCATGATTAAATTTTATAGTTAAATTTTAATTTAAGTTTTTGAATAAAAAATAAATATAACAATATAAATAAAATCAGAGGCAATAAAATTATTAATATATTTTTTAAAAAAATATCTTGAATAAATTTAAGAGTTATTTCTGAAAAAATAATTGCATTTATTCCAATTATAAAAATTACTATTCTGTATTTAAGGTAATTTATATTTTCTTTGGATTTTATTATAAGAAGCAAAGATATTAAAATTAAAGTTGGAATATAAAATGGTATTATAAATCTTTTATATAACTCTTTATAAATATTATCTAAGTTTTCGTACCTGCAGTTATGAACACTATTTTTAAAGTCAACATCTTTAAGAAAATTAAAATCTAAATTCAATAGTTTATTTAGACAACTAATAAGAATTTTTGTGGATGTTTCCTGAGTTTTGTTTACTGGTATTATATCAGCATCTAAATTTACAAGACTAAAATCCGAACTTTGAAAATTAAATTTAGATATTTTTTCATTCACATAATTAATAGTTTCTCCATTATACAATTTTAAAATTTTATTATCTTCTTCACCAATAAATTTTCCAGTCTTTGAGTATGTAATTTGGTATGAATTTTGATCAATTTCTTTTTTTAAATAGATATTAATTAAATTTCCATTTTGATCTTTATCTTCAGCATAAATTGTTAATCTTTTTATTTTATCGTTAAATTTTTTTGGTTTAATAAATCCCTCAAAAAAGTCTATGCTAGAATTTTTAATTAATGATCTTGAAAATTCTAATGATTTTGGAACCAAAAAAGCAGCTAACAATATTTGTAAAACTACCAATAAAAAAGAAATTTTAATGAAAAAGTTAATCAACTTAAATTTGTTTACACCAAATGTCCAAAAGATAATCAGTTCGTTATTTAGCTCATATTTTGTTAATACAAAAAAAAGACCAAAGAATAATGCAAATGGTAAAATTTTAGATATAATTTTAGGAAGATTTAGAAGAGAATAATTTACGTAGACAAGATAACTTCTCCCGTCCTCAATCATTATATCTAAGTAATTAACTGCTTGAAAAACCCAAACAACAATGCTTGCACTAACTAAAGATATTAGGAAAAATGATAAGCAATCATATAATATTTTTTTAAATAATATCTTTTCCATTGAAATCTTACAAAATAGTACTTATATATTTTCAACTATAAGTTTACAAATTAAATACAACCCAAAGTACATATTTATTAAAAATGTCAATAAAAATAAGCCTTAAAAAGAACCTAATAGACAAACAAGTCAAAAATTATGTTCTTTTCTGTGACGAAAATTACAAAATTTATGGATTGAGCAAATTATCTGCACTTTTACAAAGAAAAGAATTAAATCAATTAATTTTATCAAATAAACAGAAAGATAAAAAATTTTTATTATTTAATATAAATCCAAATCAAAAAATTATTTTAATAAAAATTGAAAAAAAAATTAATCAAAATGATGTTGAAAAAATAGGTGCAGAGTTTTTTGACTATATAAAGTCAAATTCTTTATTTGAAACTACTATCTTTGAGCAAAATATTTACGATCAGAATGGTACAAATAAATATTTTTTAGATGATTTTCTGCATGGAGTTCAATTAAAGTCCTATGAATTTCTTAAGTATAAATCAAAAAATAAAAATGATATTTTTCAAATTACAGTTTCATTTAGAAAAAAACTTCAAAACTTTAATAAAGATAAGAGATATAATTCCTTAATTGAAGGTACTAATTACACAAAAGATCTTGTCTCAGAACCTGGTAATGTTTTACATCCAGATGAATACGCAAAAAGACTTAAACAATTAAAAAAAATTGGAATAAAGATTACAGTCTATGACAAAAAAAAATTAAAAAAAATGGGAATGAATGCTTTGTTGGGAGTGGGCCAAGGCAGTATTAGAGGATCATATTTAGTTGTATTAGAATGGAAAGGATTAAAGTCTAAAAAAAAACCTCTAGCATTTGTAGGAAAAGGCGTATGTTTTGATACAGGTGGAATTTCTTTAAAACCAGCAAAATTTATGGAAGATATGACTTACGATATGGCTGGATCAGCTGTTGTTGTAGGTTTAATGAAAAATTTAGCATTAAGAAAAGCAAAGATTAATGCTGTTGGTGTGGTTGGTTTAGTAGAGAATATGCCAGGTGGTAATGCACAAAGACCAGGGGATATAGTAAAATCTTATAGTGGTAAGACTATTGAAGTTCTTAATACAGATGCTGAAGGAAGATTAGTTTTAGCAGATGCTTTGACTTTTACAGAGAACAAATATAAACCTCAATTCATTATTGATTTAGCAACTTTAACAGGAGCGATAATTGTTTCTTTAGGTTCAGAATATGCAGGACTTTTTTCTAATAATGACGAACTTTCAAAACAACTTTTTGATGCAGGAAAAAAAGTTGATGAAAAAGTTTGGAGAATGCCTTTAAGTAAAAATTATGATAAATTAATAAATTCAAAAAATGCAGATATGCAAAACATCAATTATATTGGAGGTGCTGGATCTATAACTGCGGCACAATTTTTACAAAGATTTATTCTTAAAAATACACCTTGGGCTCATCTAGATATAGCTGGTATGGCTTTTTCAAAATATGGTGGTGCGCTAAGTTCGTGGGGTGCAACAGGTTTTGGGGTAAGATTATTAAATAAACTAATAGAGGACAACTATGAGTAATATTGAAAAAACTCTTTCAATTATTAAACCTGATGCAGTTGAAAGAAATTTGGAAAATGAAATTAAAGAAATTTTCCTAAAAAATGGCTTTAAGATTTTAAAAGAAAAAAAAATTCAAATTGATAAATCAGAAGCTGAAAAATTTTATAAAGTCCATGAAACTAAGCCTTTTTATAATGATTTATGTAGTTATTTATCATCAGGACCTATTGTTGTAATGGTTCTTGAAAAAGAAAATGCAGTTTTAGGAAATAGAGAATTAATGGGAGCAACTAACCCTAAAGATGCTCTTGATGGAACAATTAGAAAAAAATATGGAATATCTATTGATAAGAATTCTGTTCATGGCTCTGATAGTCCAGAAAATGCAAAAATTGAAATTGATTTTTTTTTTAAAGATTAAAAAGAACTTTTTTTATAGCTTTAGGAAATATTTTATATTCTTGTTTAAGAATTCTTTTTCTTAATTTTTCTACAGTATCATTTTTATTTATTTTTACTTTTTTTTGTAAAATAATTTTACCTGAATCTAATTTAGAATTAACATAATGTACTGTGCATCCAGAAAATTTTTCTTTATTTTTTAAAGCTCTTTCATGAGTATTCAAGCCCTTATACTTGGGCAAAAGAGAGGGATGGATATTAATTATTTTTCCATTAAATTTTTTAATAAAATTTTTTGATAATATTTTCATAAAACCCGCAAGACAAATTAATTTTATTTTGTTTCTTTTGAGGTCTTTTAATATTTTTTTTTCATCTTCTGCTTTTTTTTTAAAAAAATAAATTTTCTTTTTTATATTATATTTATTTGCGTACATTAATCCTTTGGCATTTACCTTGTTGCAAAAAATTAAATTAATATTTATAGGTGATTTTTTAGTTAATGAAAATTTAATAAGATTTTCTAAATTACTTCCTGTTCCAGAAATAAAAACACAAGTATTAGTTTTATTTAAGCCAATCGATTTTACCATTTAGCTTAACTCTTTTTTTTCCTATTATGATTTTACCAATTAAATATGGTTTATATTCTTTAGGAAAATGACTAGTTATTTTTTCTAGATTTTTTGGATTTGCAATTAAACAAAAACCTACACCACAATTAAAGGTCTTTAACATTTCATTATCTTTAATATTGTTTTTTTTTAACCATTGAAATATTTTAAGTATTTTAATTTTTCTTAAATTAATTTCTGCACATAGTCCATTAGGTATTACTCTTTTAATATTATCCTGAATACCACCTCCCGTGATATTTGCACATCCATTAATCAAATTTTTATTTGTTAATTTTAATATTTCATTTACATAAATTTTTGTAGGTTTTAGTAATTCTTTTTTTAAAAATTTATTTCTTATTACATTAATATTTTTTTTTTGGATAATATTTCTTACTAAAGAATATCCATTTGAATGTAAACCTGATGAAGGCACAGCTAAAATTAAATCATTATTATTAATTTTTTTTCCATTTAATATTTTTTTTTCATCTACAACCCCAACTGCAAATCCCGCTATATCAAATTTTCCTTTTTCATAAGTTCCAGGCATTTCTGCAGTTTCACCACCCACTAGATCACAATTAGATATTTTGCATCCTTTAAAAATACCTTTCATAATAGATTTCAATTTTGTGAGATTTATTTTATTTATCGAAATATAATCTAAAAAAAATAGTGGCTCTGCTCCTTGAACAATTAAATCATTTACACTCATTGCCACTAAATCTATACCGATTGTATCATGTTTATTTAAGAGATTGGCTATTTCAACCTTGGTGCCTACACCATCTGTACATGCAACTAATTTTGGATTTTTAAATTTGTTTGGAATATTACTAATAGACCCAAAACCACCAATATTATTTAACTTTTTTTTGCCTTTTTTTTTTGCAGAAATCATTGATATGAATTTCACAAATTTATCAGCAGCATTAATATCAACACCACTTTTTTTATATGTAAATAACCTTTTATTCATTACTATAAGGCATGAAAATTAATAATAAAATTATTCATTCAAAAAACTTATATATTTTTTTTTTATTTCTATCTCTAAATATATTTTTTTTTTCCACAGTTAAATCTGAAGGAAAAGCTTTTGATATCAACGACATTGATATATCCAGACCTTTTGAAATTAATTTTGACAAAAATGACGTTATTAACGAAGGATTTAAAAAAGCATTTTCTGAATTAGTTTCAACCATACTGAATTCTAAAGATCAAAAAAAAATAGATCAAATTAAACTTAACCAAATTAAAGGGATGATAGAAACTTTTACAATAAAAGAAGAAAAATTCGTAGATGAAACTTACCATGTTAATTTAGGTGTGTCTTTCAATAAAAAAAAAGTTTTCAATTTTTTAGAAAAAAAAAATATATTTCCATCTATACCACAAAAAAAAACATTTCTTTTTATTCCAATTATAATTGATGAAAATAAAAAAAATTCTCTTTTTTTTTACAATAATAAAATCTTTTTAGAATGGAATAATTTTTTTCAAAGTTATCATTTGATTGAATATTTGTTACCTGAAGAAGATCTTGAAGATCTAAATATAATTAAAAGTAAATATGAATTTATTGAAAAATATGATTTTAAAGAGATAATAAGCAAATATAACTTGAATAGTTCAATTGTTGCTTTGATTTTTAAAAATGAACAAGAAATTAGAATTTTGTCAAGAATTACTGATAGAGATAATACTGTATTGAAAAACGAAACTTTTTCAGGAATTAGTTTTGAAAATATTAATGATATAGAAAATCTAATTTCTAATTTAAAAATATCCTATGAAGATTATTGGAAAGCCTCTAATCAAATAAATACATCGATTAGATTAACATTAAATATAAAAGTTGATAATAAAAATTATTCAAAAATTTTAAAATTTGAAAATACCCTTGATGAAGATGATTTAGTATATGAATATTACATCTCAAAATTTGATAAAGATTTCACTTTTTATCAGATTATATTTAATAGCAATCCAAATAATTTTTTGAAGATTATGGAGGATAAAAACTATAAATTTAATACTCAAAATAAAATATGGATTTTAAAGTAAAAGATCTTAATCAACAATTGTTTGAATTTAAACTTGAACAAAATTTTAGAGATGAAGATTTTTATGTTTCACAAAGCAATAAACATATATTTGAATTTTTAAATAAGTGGCCTAAATGGGAAAAAAAT
>MDTB01011310.1_pt1 | contig 42386 bp, 50 predicted proteins | sample 811161 | NCBI WGS metagenome assembly MDTB01 (sample SAMN05326650, study PRJNA326480) | marine metagenome | isolation source: seawater | place: Mediterranean Sea | collected 2009 | reverse complement strand
TTATATATAAATTGTTAATGGAAAAATAAATGGATTTAGCTACTATAATTGGTTTTCTCGGAACTATAGGCATGATAGCAGGTGCTATGATATCTGCAGGAGGTCTGGGCTCATATATAGATGTGCCGTCAATTTTAATTGTTTTTGGAGGTTCTTTTTTTGCAGTAATGTATACAGCACCTCTGCCAGTATATTTAGGATCTTTTGGAGCTTTTGGTAAAGCATTTAAACCACCTGTTAAAAAAATGGATGAACTAATAGAGAGAATCGTTGAATTAGCTGGAATTGCAAGAAAAGATGGTATGATGGCTTTAGAGGGTCAAGAAACTCCCGACCCATTTTTTGATAATGGTCTTCAAATGTTAGTTGATGGTGCCGATGAATCAAAATTAACCGTTCAATTAAAAAAAGAACTTAAAGCAATGCAAGTGCGTCATGAGAAAAACATTGGTTGTGCGCAATCTTGGGTTGATATTGCTCCTGCTATGGGAATGATTGGTACATTAGTTGGACTTGTTGCAATGCTCGGTAATATGGCTGATCCTAAAGCAATTGGACCTGCTATGGCAGTTGCACTTTTAACTACATTGTATGGTGCTATGATTGCAAATACTATTTTTATGCCGATTGTCATAAAATTAAAAGGTTATTCAGCCTACGAAACTACTTATAGAGAAATGATAATCACAGGATTACAATTTATTTCCAGAGGTGAAAGTCCAAGAAATATTCAGGATCAACTCGTAGCTAATCTACCTCCAAAAGAAAAACAGAAGCTCTTAGAAGCTGCAGCTGGAGGTTAAAAGCTTTTAAATTATGGCTGAGGAAAAAACAGAAAATCAAGAGGCTACTGCTGAAGAAGAAGAGCAGGAATGTCCAGAATGCCCCCCAAAGGGTGCTCCAGCATGGATGGCAACCTTTGCAGATATGGCTACATTATTAATGGCATTTTTCGTTTTAATTCTCTCCTTTGCTGAATTTAACGTGCCTAAATTTAAACAGATTAGTGGTAGTATGAAAAATGCATTTGGTATTCAAAGAGTTATACCGGTTGTTGAACCTCCAAAAGGAACAACAATACTTTCATTAAATTTTAGTCCGAACCCAACGCCCGCTGTTCAAGAGAATTTGAAGCAGCAAACTACTGAAACAGATCAACCAAAGGTAGAACTCCAAACTAAAAAGGAAGATAACACAAAGGATGAGGGTGAAACTGAAGATGCAAAAGAATTAGCTAAAAACATACAAGAAGCAATTGCCAGAGGAGATATAAATGTTGAAGCTCTTGGAAATAAAGTTGTAGTAAATTTTACACCAACAGAAGCAACTGAAGAAGAACTTCCAGAACTTCTTCAAGAAACTTTAAATGCTGTTGAGTCAGTGAAAGCTGCGTCTGGAAAATCTGATTCTGAAATACTAATTGGAGGATTAGAAAAGCAACTTGCAGACCTTGCTACGGCATCATCTAATCAAGGTAAGAGTGAAGCCGAGGGAAAAGAAGGCGAAAGTGTTGGACAATCGGAACAGAGTCAATCAGCAAAAGAGGAAGCAAAAAAAGCTGAGTTGGCAGAAGACAAATTAAAAGTTGCATTAAAAGAGGAAATAGGTGAGGGGCTTGTCAATGTTGACAGAGAAGACGATAAAGTTGTAATAACCGTTGGATCGGCGGGGGCATTTAAATCAGGTTCTGCAGATTTAACCCAAAAAGCAAGAGATATAATGGCTAAAATTGCTGAGCAAAATAAAAAAGGTAGAAGTGAAATTTTAGTAATGGGGCATACAGATAATGTTCCTTTAACATTCGGATCAAACTACAGAGATAACTGGGATCTTGCCGCTGCCAGATCAGCTTCTGTGGTTCAACAACTATCTAAAAATAATTCACTTGACCCAAAAAGGATGAAAGCAATTAGTTATGGAGAAACACGACCAGTTGAAACAAATGATACTTCGCAAGGAAGAGCGAAAAACAGAAGAATTGAAATAGAAATTAATTATTAAGATGATAGAAAATAGTCCATTTCATATTTCAAAAACTAATGTTTTAAATAATAAAGAACCTTCAATAGCAAATAAAAATGTTAAAGAAGCTATTAATAATAAAAAAATTACCGAAGACAAATCTTCATTTTGGGATTGGTTTAGAGGATTAGTTAATCCTTTACAAAACTTACCAATTGTGAGTGGTATATATTCGAGTATTAATTCAGAAGATACAGACTCAGACAGAGACTTAGTGCAAAGTAGTCTTGGTGGATTTATGTATGGAGGACCAATAGGGGCTATTGCTGGCTTTGGGAATTGGGTTTTTAATAAAATTTTTGATAAGACTCCAACTGAAATGGCATTTGATTTTACCGGTATCAGTAATCTATGGAAAGACGATAAAGAAAAAGTCGTGGCTAAAGGTAATAAAAATGAAAGTCAAAATTTACAAGAATATGTTGTTAAAAATAACATTGGTGAATGGTGGAAAAATGACAGACAAGATTTAGTTAGATTACAAGAAAAACCTAATTTAAAAAATAAAGTTAATGTTGTAGAGGCTAAGACTTCTGCTCAAAAATTAAATGATTCTAAAGTTATTTCCCTAATTTCTAACAAATATCAAGAACCTGAAAAGTTAACAAACAATGTTATAAATCAAAAAGATAAATTACTTCAGAAACAAAAGATTATTGATTTAGACTCTAAATTAGTTGAATTGCCTGTAAAAAAGACTGCACTTAAAAGTGAAATTAAAAAATTGAATCAGAAAGATCAATTCAGGGAAATAAACTTTAACTATCCTGAGTGGAAACCAAATGAAATTGAAATAAAAGAAAAGGCAGATAGAAGTATTTTACAAAAAAGATACTTGGATATACCTAATCATGATGAGTTAGGATCTAAAATTAATATGAAGTTGTAATTTTAATTATTCGTAATCGAGTTCTTCAGATTTGTATTTTTCATAAAATTCTGAACCGAGTATTTGTTTGATTTTTTCTGTTGAGAGTTCATTGATCTCAATAGAATGTTCATCATGTAATTCAGAACATTTTCTTGAAACTGCATTGGCTACACCTTGAGTGATAAAATCATTTTCAAGAGCAGTTCTGGCTCTTGTTGTTGCTTCAGATTTAGCTTTGGTTAGTCTTGCTAAAGCTGAGTTTTTCTTTCTATTGAGGTCGTCTACTACTTCCATTAATTGTTTATAACTTGGATCTGGAAGATCAATATTTATAAATTGTCCATCAACCTCAAAGTTAAATGGAACTTCATCAATTTTTTCAGTTAACAGTGGAATATGTTCTGTGTTAAATACAAGTATCTGAATTACATTGTCATTTTCTGTTTTTTTAATATCTCCAACGTCAACTAACCTTCTTGGTTTTCCTTGAATGTTGATTCTGAGGCCTTTTAATAAAGCTAAATTAGCATCTGAAGATTTAACTTCCTTTAATACTTCAATGTAATCTTCAATAGAAGCTTTCATTAAAGTGTCTGCTTGAATTGTATATTTATCTGCAACCATTTTACAATATTATACTATTACTGTCTGGGTTTCATCAACAATGTTTTCTTTATCTTTAGATTTCTTATTTTCTTTTTTTTCTTCCACTTCTTCGATTAAAGGTTTAGGAAGTCTAGTAAATTTAAATTTAGATTTTGGATCAAGTTTTCGAATTGTTTTTTGTGCTTCATCCATTGATTTTGATACCAATTTTATACAAAATACTTTTCCCTCCAACATTGAGAAACTGTATAGCAAATTGAGTTGGGCTTTGTAACAATAAATAGATGTAAGCAACCACCCTATTAAAGAAATAAATAAATTAACAGTCATTGATACAGCCATAAACGCAACAAATAAAAAAAGAACCCACCATTTTTGACAATATGCTAACCAAAAAGGTGGAAAGATTCCTGCAGATAATGAATTTGAATTTTCAATTATTTCATAGTTTCTGTATACATCTCTCATTCCTACGTAATCGTTTAATTCATCGATATTTGTTAGTTCTCTTGAAGAATAGTCAGATTTTATTTTAATTGTTTCTTCACTGGTTGTTGTTGAGAATTTACATCCAAGACTATTTTCTATAAATAAATCGAGAAAAACATCTTCTCTTAAGATAGTTATCAAAGTTTTTTGCTTATTTTTTTTTAATTCTTTTAGATCGGCTGTTAATTGTTTTTCACCAAAGGTATAGAATTGATTGTCAATAGCTACAATTACATCATCAGGTTTAAGAAAATTGGAGGCGGCATGGCTACCAGGATTCACTTTGCTGATTTTTGTTAGAAAATTACCTTGTTTACTTTCAGCCATTTTTTTAAGGGAAAGTTATATTCTCTTTTTTATCTTTAATTTCCTTCACTAAAAGTTTATTTTGCGTTGAGATAGCCTCTAATGCAGCATTAAGTGAGGAAGTGCTATTCGAGAGTTCTTTTAAAAGTTTTACGTTTTGATTCTTTTTATTATCTTTTAATAATTTGCTTACTTCTTTATTTAAGGTTGCCGAAGTCATTACACTTGATTCTTGTATTGATTTACCAAGTTTGTCAGTTTCATTTTTAATTGATTTTGAAAGTCCGTTAGATAAATTAGAAATTTCTTTGGATAAATTCACCATAAGTTTTTTATCATTTGAATTTATGGCATTGGATAGTTCTTCAATTTTTAACTTCATTTCATCACTAGCATTTAAAAGGTCAGTATGTCTAGCTAAACTAGAATTCATACTTTCTACAGCTTTATTTACATTTTCAACATTTTCTGCAAAAACAACTAACGCTTCCCTACTTGTACTTGTCATGTCTTCAAGTTCAGATAATGATTTAAAATATAAAAGACCAGTCAAGATAATTGCAATTATTGCAGTAGCAATTGAACTTGAAAAAATGACAGTTGTGTATTTATGAATTTCTTTCATTTTTTGCTCCGTTTTTAAGTATTCATTTTTTATTCTTTTATACTCTGACGTCACGTCAGTAGCAGCATCAGCAGCATCTAAAGCAATTTTTATGCTTTCTTGCATTGCATTAAGTTGTTGTGTCATGCAATTCTTCCTTTATTTGATATTTTAGCATTAATTTTCTTTTTTGAAAATAGTGCACAATTTGTGCCAGAAACTTTTCTGATTTCCAAATAAGGAGTTTTTTTTGAAATAACTCCAAAGGCTCGACATCCATATGGAAACTTAGTTTGATAAGTTACATAGAAGTGGGAACAGTTACTGCAGTTATTTTTACTCATTTCGAATCAAATCCCTTATTTTATATACAATTTTCGCAATTAGAAACCTAAGTGCTCCACAAAATGAAGTGAACGAACAAAACCAGAGAAAAAAAGAAAATAGAAACCTTTCATCTTCATATAATTCCATTGCCTTAAAGTGACATATCAGAGAACTATATAAAAAAGCTATAGTTACAATTAGTTGAGATATGTTTCTATTTATCATTTTTACGTCCATATTCATCAAAAATCATATCTTCAGGAATCTCGATTTCTGGTTTTTCGACATCTTCGCCATTATTAATTTTATAAATATATGCTAAAGCAATTGCAACTGCATTGTAAAGTTTACTGAGAATTTCATCTCCAATTTCACAACTAAAATACAAAGCTCTTGCCAACCTTGGGCTTTGCATTGTGCCAATTTCTAGTTCTTTACCTTTTTTAATAATTGTTTCTGCATTTTTACCTTTACCTTTCGAAATTATTGTAGGAGCGCTAGAGTCACCAACTTCATATTTTAGAGCTACAGCAAAATGCGTTGGGTTTGTAATTATTGCTGTTGCTTCTTGAAGATTATCAACAGATGAGGCTTCTTTTCTTCCTTTCATTGCTGCTTGAGCCTGTAATTTTCTAATTTTTTGTTTTACTTCAGGTTGACCATCGGTTTCTTTATATTCATCTTTAAGATCTTGATGAGACATTCTTAATTGTTTTATGAAATCATACTTTTGATAAATAACATCAATTATTGCTAAAAAAGCTAAAACAAATAAAAGGCAAAGTGCTAATTCAGGAAAAAAAGAAGATAATCTATTAACTGCTGAAAAAATGTTTGCAGTAGTTAAGTTTGTAAGATCGGGTAAGTAATTAATAAGTACAAAATAAGAAACGGTTCCAAGGAGAACAACCTTAAGAATAGCCTTAACTAACTCAACTAAACCCTTAACAGAAAAGATTCGTTTCAGTCCTTTAATAGGGTTCATTTTTTCAAATTTCCAATAGAAAGATTTCGGAGCAAAGTTTATTCCACCAATCATAAATTGTGTCAAAATACTAACGACTAGCAGTGGTATTGAGAATATTAAAAAAACTTGAATAAAAAATTTTGCTACTTTTGCAAGAGATTCTAAAGGTGATTTTCCAGCAGCTAACTCTGGGCCAAATGAGAAGAAGGATTTACATATTTTTAAAAAATCATCGATTAGTATTGGGGAAAAATAAAATAATAATACTCCCATAAACATTGAGGTAAAAACAAATGCTTCTTTTGATGATAGGACTTTTCCATCTTCTTTTGCTTTTTCAAGTCGCCTGGCTGTGGGGTCCTGGGTCTTTTCTTGACTTTCGTCTTTATCTTCTGCCATCTTATTTCCTATTAGTTTGCGAGGACATTTTCAATAGATTCCAAAGAACTTTTCGTTAATTCAGCAAATGCATTACCAATAGATTGGGAAGCTATATACATAATAAAAAAAGCTAAAATCATTGTTACTGGAAATGCAAATGAGAACATGTTTAGTTGTGGTGCAGCCCTGGTGATAATTCCAACTGCAATATTTGTCATTAAAAGTGCTCCAACAACTGGTAACATAATTAACCCTCCAGTATAAAACATTGCTCCAGCAGCTTCAATCCCTATACCAACAAGAGCAATTGAAGGAAGACCATCATTTATATTAAAAATCTCAAAGCTTTTAAATAAAAATTCAATGGCAATTAAATGGCCATTTAAAGACAAAAAAATTGTTATGAGAAATAGATCTAAGATCAAACTCAAAACTGGTGTTTGACCTCCCGTATCAGGATCTACCATCTGAGAAAAACCCAGTCCAGTAGTGGAAGCTATTTTTTCGCCTGCCAAGCTTGCGGCTGCAAACCATATGCTTAAAGTCAAGCCAAGTGACAAACCAATCAAGGCCTCAACTAATACAACAATTAAAAGATTCTCAAGTATCTGATCAGAAATCTGAATGTCTGACAGGTATCCAAAATAAAAAAATGAAATTACTAATGAAAAAACAATTTTGACATTTAAAGGTATTACTCTTGAACCAAAAAAAGGACTTGATATAAAGAAAGCTGATAATCTTACCGAGCATAAAAAAAATTTAAAAAGATATTCCAATAGAGTATTTAGCTCAATTCCTGGCAATGCGTCCATTGGATTATAAAAAGGTAGTGGAATAAACATTAATTTATTCCAGATATTGTTTCAAAAATAAAATGAAAATAGTCTGTCAAACTTACAAGAAGAAAATTAGCTAAAAAACCAATTGCAAAAATAACTATAACAATTTTTGGAACAAAACTTAATGTCATTTCCTGAATTGATGTTGCTGCTTGAATTATCCCAATTACAAGACCAATGGCAAGAGCAGCACCCAAGAAAGGTCCACTTGAAATTAGTACTTGGTAAAAAGCTAACCTTATCATTTCAACATTTTCATCGAATCCCATTTCTATTTACTCCAAAATTTCACGAGAATGTTCCAACCAATGAACCAACCGTCATTGACCAACCGTCTACTAATACAAATAAAAGTAATTTAAATGGTAAGGCTATTAGCATTGGGGATAACATCATCATTCCGAGAGACATAAGAACTGATGCAACTACCATATCAATGACTAAAAAAGGTAAAAATAAAAGAAATCCAATTTGAAATGCTGTTTTTAACTCACTTGTAATATATGCAGGTAAGACAATGTAAAAAGGAACTTGAGTGCTATTATCAAAATTACCCTCATTTGCCATCTGAGCAAACATTAATAGGTCATTTTTTCTTGTATTTTTAATCATGAATTTTTTTAATTCACCTCCACCACTTTCAACAGCCTCACTTAAATTCATTTCTCCACTATTATAAGGCTCTGATACATCTGCGTAAATTTTATTAAAGGTTGGCGCCATAACAAAAAACGTTAAGAACAATGAAATAGCAACTAGAATTTGATTTGGGGGTGTTTGTTGTGTACCTAATGCTTGCCTAAGAATTGACATTACAATAATGATTCTTGTAAAAGCTGTCATACCCAAAACTAATGAAGGCAGTATTGTAAGTGCAGTCATAAGTGCCAGTATTTTCAAAGAAATTGAGTATGTTTTTGTGCCATTAGCTGCCTCGGTAATAGTTAAAGCTTCCAAACCCTCAGGTGAAGCCTGACTAAAACCAAGTAATGGAATGAAAATTAAAAAAAATACTAAAATACTAACTTTTTTCATTCATAAGCCTTTTTTCAATAACTTTTTCAAGGTTATTTGTTTTGATGCTATTATTTTTTATTTCAGTTAGCAGAGATCCTGAATTTTTCCCTGAGATAAATAAATAATCTTTATTGTCTAAATTTAGAATTAGAGCTCTATCTCCCTGACCAAGAAGAGTTACTTCTGAGACAGTCATTCTTTTTTTTGAATTAATTGTTCTAGATATTAGATGTCTATTTTTTTTGATGTAGTAAAATCCTACAAAAAGCAGTGCTAAAAAACCTAAAACAAGTAAGTAGTTAGCTAAACTAGGTCCTGTGTATTCTGGCATTTTTCCCCTCTTGTTTATATTCTACAATTAGGGATGCAAGAACCTTGCCGAGCAGCTATGAATCAGTATAAGTCTTTGAATTTATTGATGAAAAAAAATAAAACTTGAGTATTGTCAACTAATTGACTTTTATAGATTCTGCATTAATTCTTCAGGAGTTGCTACTTCAGTAAATCTTATACCAAATTTCTCACCAACCATTACAACTTCTCCTTTGGCTATTTTTGTTCCATTAGCAAGAATATCAAGGGCATCTCCAGCTAACCTGTCTAACTCAATTACAGACCCTTCATTTAACCTCAAAAGATCCTTAATTTTAATTTCAGTATTTCCAACTTCAACAGTAAGCCTTACTTCTATATTCTCTAGGAGCCTAAGATTGCTTACAGCTGCCGAACTAGGTTCTGACTTTTTTGCATTTTCATCATTTTTATCTGTTGTTTCATTTTTATCAGGTTTATCTGATGATTTTACTTGATCTTTATTTTCTTCAGTTTGATTTTCTTCGGTTTGATTTTTTTCTTTTTCTGCTGTTTCTGCGTTCATTATTTTTCTCCTTAATTTGCTCTTTTTGCTAGTTTAACTGAGGCATTGCCATTTAATTCTCCCATTTCTGCCTTAAAGTATCTTTGGTTTTCTACGTAGAACTCTACCGAATCGTCCAGATTAACCTGGAGTGTATCTCCAGCTTTCATTCTGAGTAGTTTAGACATTGAAACTAATGGTTCAGAAAGATTACTTTTTACCATTAATGGAACCTCTAAAACAGCTTTTTCTAACTTATCTCTCCAAGTCATATTTGTTTCTACAACATCTGATTGAACTCTTGATCTAAGAAGAGAAGATACCGGTTTTAATGTTTGAAGAGGATAAACAACATCAAATGACATTGAATCAATGTTTGGTAACTGCATTACAAAAGAACAAACAATTACTAAATCTGTAGATTCTACAAATGCTGCAAATTGTGGGTTTTGTTCCCTACTTTGAAATTTAATTTTTATTGGTGTTAGATCTTTCCAACATATTTCTAAGACATCAGAGATTCCACTATTTATTACTTCAATTATTTTTTCTTCAGTTGCAGTAAATTCAGTGCGTGTAGCATCATTAACTTCTAATTTTCCACCATATCTGCTACTTGTACATAGACTTACAAATGATGGAGGCAAAACTGTTAGCATAGAACCTCTTAATTCATCAATACGATTATTAGTTAAGCTCATAAATGCATCCAATCCCGCACTATATTCCTCAAATGATTTTACTTCTGGTGGGAATGAACTAATTCTAGGCTGTACTCTTAAAAGAGGAAGAAATACACCTCTTACAGTTCTAGCAAATCTTTCGTTTATGAGGCGTAATGCATAATAGTCTCCTAAAAGAGATAAATCATCTGATCCAAAATTGAACTTTTTGTATTCAATTTCAACACCATCTTTGATTGAAGTTGATGCGCTAAGATCGCCGGACTTGAGTCCGTCCATAAGTGCATTTACTTCTTCGCTCGATAATTTTCTTGATGGCTCACTCATTTTCTATTTCTTATTGTACAACAAAGGATGTGAAATGTACATTTTCAATTCCACCAAACCCTTCGACTTTCATTAAAACTTCATTTATACCATCTCTTAAGGATTCTGCTAATTTTTGCTTACCTTCCTTACCGGCTATATCTTCTGATGAAAACTCTGACATTATTGTTAAAATTTCAGATCTCAATGCAAGTTGATGACTATCTACATTAGCCATTACCTGTTCATCATACTGAGTTGAAACTCCTACTGATAATTGAAGGAATTTTTTTGAACCCTTAAGGTTTGCTGTGAAATTTCCTGGAAATTCATAATAAGTTGTTGTGAAAATTTCTTCTTCAGGAGTAATTTTAGGAATTTTCTTGGGTCCCGTAGGACAGTTTCCCTCTTCATCTTTTTCCTCTTCAGCACATTCTTCTGCAACCTCTTCTTCGTTTTCTTTATCTTTATTTTCTTCTTCCCCAGGATTTTCTTTTTTTTCAATTATTTTTGATATTTCTGCTGAGGGATCGGTGTCATCTCCACCGATAAACATCCCAACACCTATTCCTCCGCCAAGTAGAACAATTCCACCAACAATCATTAAAATCAGCTTTAGTGGGGATTTTTTTTCAGTTTCTTGATTATTTTCTTCAGCCATATTTTTCTCCTGTTTATCTTAAATTAATTAAGCATTTACATCAATATTATGATTGCTAATTTTATTTAAATTACTCTTAACATGCTTCTTTTTTTTTACTAATGAATTCTCAGAAGTAAATTCGTCATTATTTTTCTTTTTTCCAAATTGATTTTCATGATTACTATTATTATTCATAAGGCTTGAGAAGCTTTTATTTTCTTTGTCTATGATTTCAGAAATTTTTGATAAATTGTCATTAAGTAAATTTACGACTTCTTGATTTTCTGAGCTAATATTTACTGTTGTTTTATTGTTTTTAAGAGAAATTTCTAGATTTAAATTACCCAAGTTTTTAGGTTTTAGTTGTACTTCTAGTTTATTTAAACCATTATTTATAGAATTTTTAATTAATTTTGAAAATTTTTCCCCCCAACTACTTTCCATTAAATCTAAAACTTCTTTACCGTTAAAATTTGTATTTGATTGTTTAATCTCAGAAAATTTTGTATCAACTTTTTCCATAACATTTTTTTTTGCAAAAACTTTGTTATCATTATTTAATGTAGTTTTTAAAATAGAATCATTTTTTATGTTTGGCTTGAAATTTAAATTAAGTTCTTTTTTAATTTCACCTTTCTCTTTGCTCAGAGTTTCTAATTGTTTGGTTTTTTTTTTTATTTTTTTTTCCACGAGGCTGCTCACAGAAGAAAAGTTTGTCTTATTAGCAATTGTAAATTCGTTTTTTTGATTTTTAATCTCGTTTGTAAATTTTTTCTCAGGATTAGATACATTTTTTTCTATATCAATTTTTTTTAATTCTTTTAAATTATTTGTTTTCTCAATTTTTATAACAAAATTTTGACTATCTTCTTTTATATAATTTTTTCCTAAATCTGAATCTAGATTATTATTATTAAAATTTTTATTAAAACTATCTTTTTTGTGAGATTTGATAAAATTGATTAGAGAATTCGTATTTGTATTTGATTTAACAGATTCACTTTCTTCAATTCTCCCCCCAAATTTTTCAATAACTTTGGAGCTTTCAATACCAAAATCCTTGTAGAATACTTGAATTAATGATTTTGCCACTTCGATTTCATTTTGATCAGTTAATGATTTATTTACATTTTCATTTGAATCAATTTTTTCATTGGAATCAATTTTGCCAATTTTTTTTTCGTCTGCAACAGATACTAAATTATCTGATAATTCTTGATTCTTTGGAGGTTTTAATAAAAAATCATTAATCAAACTATTATTTTCATCTTCATTTTCAGAAATTCCAGAATTCATCAATGCAAATAACTCTGCAAACAATTCTTCAGTATGACCATTACTAGTTTTTGAGTTAATAATTTTAAAATTATCTACTAAATTGTTATTATTTATTGTAACCATAATTACTCTTTTTATTACAAATTCTGCAAAAATAGTGCCACAGCTAGAAAATTGTTGGATTTTTAGCTTTTAGATAATTATCGTTCTTTAATTCAATTAATTTTTGGTTTTTCATATCATTGAATTTTTTTCTTTCTTTAATTTTTTCCTTTTGTTTATCAATTTTTTCTATTTGGACGAGATTATTATTAATTTCATTTAATAAATGATTTTCTCTATTATTGGACACTTCAAGCTTTTGCATCAAGTTTTGACGAAAATTAGCATTAAATTTTAACTCTGAGGCGGAGGTTTCAGAGGAATTATTATTGGTCTCAATTAATACCTCAGTTATAGTTTTTTTAATTAATTCTATCTTTTTTCTCTCGTCATTTAAGGTTGAAAGAGAACTTAAAAGTTTGTTTTTTTTTAGTTTTTTGTAGACTAAAAAAAGATCATATTTATTTTTTTTCATTTTTTAATTAATTTTTTTTAAATTTTCATAACTATTATTAAAGTCAGATTTTATTTTATAATTTTGCTTGATAAGTTCGCAAATTTTAGGCCAGTTATTAAGTGCACTATCAATTTCTGTATTTTGCCCTTGACTGTATCCACCCATTAAAACAAGATCCTTGTTTTCTTGATAAATAGAGTATAGTTTTTTTACTAATTCTGACTGATTTTGATGTTCTTCACTAACAATTGAATTCATAACTCTACTTAAGGATTGATTAAGATCAATTGCAGGGAAAATACCCAATTGTGCAAGTTCTCTAGATAATACTATATGTCCATCTAAAATTGCTCGTGATGAATCAACAACTGGATCGTTTGTATCATCAGAATCAGCTAAAATTGTATAAAAACTTGTTATGGAACCTTCATCTTTACTGCCAGTACCAGTTCTTTCAATAAGATTTGGAATCATAGAAATAACTGACGGTGGATATCCTTTAGAGGTTGGTTGTTCTCCCAATGCCAATCCAACCTCTCTTTTGGCATGAGCAATTCTTGTTAGAGAATCCATTATTAATAAAACATTTTTTCCTTTAGATCTAAAATACTCAGCGATTGATGTTGCTCTTTCGGCACCTTTAATTCTTAATAAAGGAGATTTATCTGCAGGTACGGCAACAGTTACAGTTCTTTTTTTTGATTCATCGTTTAATATTTCTGAAACAAAATTTCCTAGCTCTCGTCCTCTTTCTCCAATTAATGCTACAACAACAATATCTGCATTTGTAAATTTTGTCATCATACCCAGAAGAATTGACTTTCCAACTCCTGAACCAGCTATAATTCCTAATCTTTGACCCCGTCCGATAGTAAATAGTGAATTAATAGCTCTTATCCCAACATCAAGAATTTCATTTATTGGTTTTCTGGACATTGGGTTGATAGTTTTACCATTAATTGGCCACATTTCACTTGACTGAATTTCTTCATTATTTGCATCAATTGGATTGCCAAATGCGTCTATAACTCTGCCTAACAAACTAAATCCAACTTCAACATTATTAGAAGAGTTAATGACTTTTACATCAGAACCTAATACTATATTTGCGTTTTGTTCATGAACAGCAATTATATTTTTTTTTTCTTTAAAACCAATAATTTCACCTGTAACTTTAGAATTATCGTCACATTCAATTTCACAAACAGTTCCAATGGGTGAGGGAAAAGAGTCACACTCAACAACTTTACCATCAAATTTTGATGTCTTGCTTTTATAAATTTTTCTATCGAAAACTGTATGTTTTCCAATATTCTCAAGTATATTTTTCGCTAAAATCATTTTATTGGCTATTTTCTTCTGTTTTTTTATTAATTGGATTGTCTTTTAATTGATCTAAATCTAAAGACAAATTACTTGAATTAGAAAACTTAATTTTGTTAGAAACTATGTCAGACATTTCAATGGAACCAGATTTTATTCTGACATCACCTCTATCAAGCTTGTTATCCGGATTGATTTTGAAAGAAAGTTGAATATTTTTTTGATTATTATATTTAGTAATTACATCATGGTCTTTTGGATTTAAGAAAACATCAACATTTTTGATAGAATTCTCAATTGAGCTAGTGAGTTTCTCGATTTTTTCTTGAAAAAATTGACTGTAGTTATCGATTCCATAACCAATTACCTCTTCGCATAATTTTGATATTAAGTTATTGATTGATTGATTTAATTCTTTCGCAAAATCTTCTGATACTCCAAAAATATTATCAGTAGTTTGTTTTAATGTTACAGCGAGGGCTTTATCACCTTTTTGTAATTCTTCGGTAGTTTTTTTAACTCCAAGTTTATATCCATTATTGTAGTATTGATTAGCATATTCTTTTGCCATTTTTTGAGCCTCTTCTTCCGTATATTTTTTTTCTGGCTCTTTTATTTGTGTTTCTAGTCCTTGATCTACATTCTCTTCTTGGATTTTTTTCTCATCTTGGATTTTTTTCTCATTATTATTTAAGACTTTTTTTGCTTCTGCTAAGATTGATGGTGTGACTTTTTTAAATAAATTATTAATTGTTTCCGAGATTTCTGAGTCTTTAACAAAGTCACTTTTATTTTTACTGAGTAAACTAAGTATTTCGTCTGTACTTAAAGCTTCAGAAATTTTAACTGTATCTTGATTCTTTTGGTCAGAGTTGGAATTTTTCTCTAAAGGCATCATACAAAGTCATCTCCGCCTCTTCCAGCAAGAACAATTGTTCCTTCATCAGACATTGTTCGAGCAACATTGATAATGGCTTTTTGTGCTTCTTGAACTTCAGTAAGTCTGAGTGGTCCAAGAACTTCCATTTCATCTCTTATATTTGCAGAAGCTCTTTGAGACATGCATGAAAAGATCTTATCTTTCAGTTCATCCTCTGTTCCTTTAAGTGCTATAATAAGAATTTCTTGATCAACATTCCGAAGCAATGTTTGCATACTTCTATCATCCATTAAAATTAAAGTATCAAAAGTGAACATGCTTTCTTGTATTTCTTTAGCAAGATTTCTATCTTTTTCACCTAATGTTTTCATTATTCTTTGTTCCATATTTTGCTTTGTAAAATTCATTATAGATGCTGCATCTTTGATTCCTCCTACAGATGAAGCGCGCAATGATGTATTAGTTTTAAATTTTAGTTGCATTACTCTCTCTAGTTCTGCCAATGCATCAGGTTGAACAGTTTCTAGGGTTGCAATTCTATGAATAATATCGGATTGAGTTTCTTCAGGTAGCAACGTTAGAACATCAGCAGCCACACCTGCTTCTAAATAGGATATTATTAATGCCATAATTTGTGGATGTTCATCTGAAATTAATTCCGCGACGGACCTTGCATCCATCCAGTCAAGAATTTCAATTGGTTTGTCACTTTCAGTGGGTGTAATTCTCCCAAGAACTGATTGTGCTTTGTTCTCTCCCAAAGCTTTTGTCATAACATTTCTAATATAATTTGTAGATCCCATTCCAAGGTCGGTTTGAGTTTTAATTATAGCTAGGAATTCATCTAAAACTCTGTTAACGGTGTCTTGGTCTAAACCTTGAACATTATACATTTCTTTCCCAAGCTGTTGAACTTCTTTTGGACCCAAATTCTTAAGTATTTCTGAAGCCTCTTCTTCACCTAGTAGCATCATCAAAATAGCACATTTTTGTGTGCTTGTGAGTTGCTCATACTGGGATTTTTCTTCTTCTTCTTTATTTTCTTCTTTAGCTTTTTCAGCCATTTTTTTACTCCTATTTATTAACTATTATACATCTTTTTTCATTAATTGTCTGAATACATTTGAGACTTTACCCGCTTCATCCCCAACGATCATTCTAATAACAGCAACTTTGTCATCATATGTATTTGCTGTATCAAGCATATCAGCAGATATTGTAGACTTCTTAGGTTTTAATTTTGCTTTTATATCTTCCAAAGACTCACCTTCTTGAACTTGAACTTCATCTTCAGCTTCTTCAGCTTCTAAATCAGATTCAGATGCTCCCGCAACTCCTGCACCAGTTCCTGCTGAAGGAACTAAGATTCTATTAAGAAGTGGCTTTAAAGCACCAAATGTTACTATTGCAAGAATAAGTACAGTTGACAATTGACCAATCATATTTTGAAACCAAGATTCTTCGTACCATTTAGTAGTAATAACATCCACTTCTTGAATGAATTCTCCACTAGTTACAACAATTGTGTCCTCTCTATCTTCATTGAAACCAACTGCTTCTTTAACAAGCGAAGTTATTTTTTCTTTATCCTCATCACTGATTGGTTCGGAAACAATGCCTTCTGGGGTTTCAATCATTTTGTTTTTAACTAAAACAGCAGTTTTTACTTTTTTAATTTTCCCTATTTGACTTACTGTTGTGCTTAATTTTTTACTTACTTCATAATTCTTTACATTACTTGATGATCTCTGTTTGAATTCAGCCGGATCTCCCGTTTGTGGTGCATCAACTTGAAGATCTGCAGCAAGAGGTGCTTGGTTAGCCACAGCCCCTGGAACTCCTCTAGCTGGTCTATCAGTGGATTCATCCTGACTGTTTTGTTCACTTCTTGTTGAAATACTCTCTGGATCAAATACCTCTTCAGTTGTCTGGTTGCTTGTGAAATCCATTTCAACATTTACTTGTGCAGTTAAATTACCTGCCCCAACAATTGGTGAAACTAAGGATAGGATTCTTTCTCTATAAATTGATTCTATTTTAACTCTGTGAGCCAGTTGTTTTTCTGTCATAGCAAGATTTGGATCGTCTTCAGGTTTTGAAAGAAGTGATCCATATTGATCAACGACGGTAACATTGTCAGAGGTCATGTTCGGAATTGAGGAAGAAACAATATGAACTATTGATCGTATTTGCTCTAAACCTAATGCTCTACCATCTGCTAACTTTACAAAAACTGATGCAGTTGGAGGTGAAGAATCTCTCACAAAAACTGATTTTTCAGGTAATGCTAGATGAACTCTTGCTCCAATAATATTTGCAATTTCATTGATTGATCTTGCTAACTCAATTTCTTGTGTTTGTTTCATTTTCATGAATTCAACTGAACGACTAGTTCCCATTGGTATTTTTTCAAGAATATCATATCCTTGAGGAACAGAGCTTGGCAAACCTTCAGCTGCTAATTTCATCTTAGCTTCATAGTATTCAGGTGATGGCACTAAAATTTCACCGGTTGTTCTGTCTATTGATACATCAATTCCATTTCCTCTTAGTACATCTACAACTCTTGCTTTTTCGTGTTCTGGAAGAGATGCAAAAAGTGCTGTTCGTGATGGTTCTCTGAATGAAACAAAGAAAACTAATCCTATGAAAATCACAAATAAAGTAATCATCACTGGAATAGATCTTTGTACTGCGGGTTCATTCGAAAATTTTTTAATTTTTTCTAATGAATTACTAATATTAGAAAGCATTCCTTGATTGGAAACTTGTGTTTTTGCTACTTCTGTTGTTTGAATTTCTTCAGCCATGATTATATCCTTTTAATTTAACTAAACCGGCATGTTCATTATATCTTTATATGCACTTAAAACTTTATTTCTGACATTTAGAGTCATTTGAAAACCTAAACTTGAGAGTTGTTGTTGAATCATGACTTTTGTTAAATCATTTTCCATACCCAGCTCAAAATTCTTCGTTAATTCTGCACTCTTCTTTTGAGTGTCTGAAACTTCTTGAATAGCAGATTTAATATTTTCTAAAAAACCTCCATCAGGTGACTCAACAATTTGCGGAGAAAGATTTGCGACTTCTTCTTGAACTTTTTTAATTTCTGTTTGATTGCTTGGAGTAGTCAATGTTGGTTTTAGGTTTGTAAGATTGGGTTTCATAAATTCTCCTTTATTTAAGCTTGCATTAATTTTTTTTCTGACATGTTTTCTTGTATATTATTATAGAAATTACTTTGTTTAGAAACATCTATCATTATATCTTTTTCCTCAATAATATTTTCCTCACAAAGTACTATTGACCTTTGCAATACATTTTCGAGTTCTCTAACATTTCCTGGCCAAGTGTAGTCCCTGAGCATTTTTTGGGCTTTTTCACTAATGTAAGGCAATATGGAATTTTCAGTATGTCTATTTAATAAAGCAATACTTATTGGTAGGATATCACCTGGTCTTTCAGATAAGTTATGAGTTTCTATTGGGAAGACATTTAATCTATAATATAAATCTTCTCTAAATTTTTTCTCTTTAACTTCCTCTAGCATATCTCTGTTTGTTGTTGCTATAACTCTTACATTTACATCAATATCCCTTTGTCCTCCAATAGGAGTAACTTTTTTTTCTTGTAAAACTCTTAATAATTTAGCTTGCAAGGAAAGTGGCATCTCAGAAATTTCGTCCAATAGCAATGTTCCAGTATCTGCAGCTCTGAATATACCTTTATTAGCAGAAGATGCACCTGTAAAAGCTCCCTTTTCATGACCGAATAACATTGCCTCAAGCATATTTTCAGGTATTGCAGCACAATTAATTGCCACAAAGGGCTTTTCTGATCTGTCTGATTTTTTATGAATTAAATTTGAAATAACTTCTTTTCCGGTTCCTGTTGGACCATGAATAAATACAGTTACATCTGTTTTTGCTACTTTCTCTACCATTTTAATTAAACAAATTGTTTTTCTATCAGAAAAACTGTATTTTTCTGTTGAAATCATTTGAAAGATAATTTCTTTTATAACTTCATCCAATTCTTTATAAGAAACTTTTATATAAGCGCCTCCCATATCCTTTTCTATGTTATATTCTTTACTAGAATTCAGAACAATAAGCTTGGTTGAACCTATATTTCTAGCAATTTTTAGTATATTAGCTTTACCTCCAATTTTCTCTTCGAATTTGTTGTGAATTAAAAGTGTTGATTTAGAACTATTAATTCCTTCTACATCCTCAAAACTTATTAATCTTATATGAGAATTTTTATTGGAAAAAAATTCATCAATATTAGTAAAGTCGTCAAAACAATCTTTAATAATAAATATTTCCTTCATTTTTTTTTCCTTACGTTTGTTTGATTTCTAAAAAGCAAGAATGTTGCCAATTAAATTAAAAGAAAATAAAAAAACTATTTTTATCAATAATTTCAATTACTTAAATAAATACTTTTTTTTTATTTATTTTTAGAATTTGATTATTGTCATTTTTCTGACATTATTTTACTAGAATTTATAGTTTTCATAATGACAGAAATCATTAAAGGCCAATGCGATGCAACCTTGGAGTTAAAAAAGCTCGTTGAGATGGTTGCAAAATCTAACTCAACAGTCCTTCTCAGGGGTGAGACTGGTTGTGGTAAAGATGTTGTTGCTAGAGCAATTCATGAAACATCAAAGAGAGGAGGGAGTCTAGTTAATGTGAATTGTGCGGCAATTCCTTCTGAACTTCTTGAGTCAGAATTATTTGGTCACGAGAAAGGTGCATTTACAGGAGCAGATTCTAAAAGAGAAGGAAGGTTTGAATCATCGGATAATGGAACATTATTTCTGGATGAAATAGGAGATATGCCTATGTCTCTTCAAGCAAAACTTTTAAGAGCAATTGAAACTAGGTGTATACAGAGAGTTGGTGGAAGAAAAGAAATAGAATTAAATTTGAGATTAATTTGTGCTACCCATCAGGATATTGAAAAAAAAATAGAAGATGGTCATTTTAGAGCTGATCTCTTTTACAGGATAAATGTTTTTCCGATAGAAATTCCATCGCTTTCTGAAAGGAGGGAGGACATTCCAATTCTCGTAAAACATATTTTGGGTGAACTTAAGAAGAGTGGTTCATCAATTCCTAAAATTGATCAATCTGCTATGAAGGCTCTCCAAGAATATATTTGGCCTGGCAATGTAAGAGAACTTAGAAATGTAATAGAGAGAGCAGCTATAATTTTTCCTGAAGATATGATTAGTGCCAAAAATATTAGGGAAAATTTACTAAAGGTAAATTTACCTGATATTCAGAAAGAAAAAGATACTTTATGGGAAATGACTACAAATTTATCAGAAGTTAATACAGTTAATGATGAAAGTTTAGATTTTATGCCACATCCAAATCATTATAAAAAATGGTTTGAGCTTTTGGATAAAATTGATTTAAGAAGACATTTAAGTGATGTTGAATTTAATTTGATTGAAGGAGCCCTGAAAAGATGTAACGGATCAGTTACGGAGGCTTCGAAATCTTTGAAGATAAACAGAACAACTTTGATTGAAAAAATGAAAAAATACTCGATTCCTAAACTAGGAAATGATTAATTTCCAAGATGTTTAATTCCTTTATTTTTAGCAATTTGAATTTGTTTTTGTCTTTCTGAGTATCTTTTTTTTTGTTTTAAAGATTTTTTATCATAGCATTTAGGACATGAGACTCCAGATTTGTAAAACTTTGATTTTTTATCTTCAGCAGAAATTGCAGATTTACATGCAAAGCATTGTGAAAAATGGCCTTTTTCAAGATTATCATTTAATGTTGTCCTTTCATCAAAAACAAAACATTCTCCATCCCAGAATTTATTTTTATTCTTTGTTCTATTAAGGTATTCAATAATACCACCATTTAACTGGAAAACATTTTTGTAACCTAGATTAATTAAGTAATTACTTGCCTTTTCACACCTTATACCTCCAGTACAAAACATCCCAATCTTTTTATTCTTAAGTTTATCTTTATTTTTTTTTATCCAATTTGGAAATTCTCTAAAGTTATTAGTTTGAGTCTTAAGAGAAGATTTAAACGTTCCGACCTCTGATTCATATGAGTTTCTTGTATCTAAAATTATTGAATCTTTGTTTTTTATAAATTTTTCCCATGAATCAGGATCTAAATATTTACCTGTCTTTAAATTAGGGTCTATTTTTTCTTTACCCATTGTCACTATTTCTTTCTTTAATTTGATTTTTAGTCTCAAAAAAGAGTGGCTCTCATTATCTTGAGTTTTAAATTTTAAATCTGGTGCAATTAAAACTCTTAGGATGCTTTTAGTTTTGTTGAATTGATTTGATATTACTGAAAACGAACCATTGATTCCCTCATGACCAAGTATAAAAGTTCCTTTTATATTAAAATCTTTAATTTTTTTTTTAAATTGCTTCTTTAAATTTTGTAAATTATCAAGTTGGACAAATTTATAAAAGCTAGATACTATAAATTTCTTGTTATGCATGATTTATTTCTTCAGAATTTTTTTAAGACTTTAGTTGCAATTGATCCTATTTCGTTAATACCTATTCTAACAATAATAACACAGGGTTTAAATACAAAAAAAACAATTAAACTCGCTACTTCAGTATTTTTTATTACTTCAAGTGTCTTGATTTTTTTTTCTCTATATGGGTATATTTTTCTATCATTTATGGGTATATCAATAGGATCTTTTCAAATTGTAGGTGGTCTTTTTTTATTAATAATATCTTACGAAATGGTTTTCGAAAAAAGAGTGAAAAGAAAAAAAACATTGGTCTCAGAGCTAATTGATGATCAAGATGTAGAAAATTTAGCTGTTTTTCCAATTTCAATTCCATTAGTGGCAGGCCCTTCTGCAATAACTTTATCAGTTTTAATTTCGAAAGACTTAGAATATGATTTCATTAGTTTTTATACACAAATTTTTCCTTTGGTATTGACATTGTTTTTAACTTCTTTGATTATTATTTTTTCAAATTTTTTCATGAATTTATTTAATAAAACTGTTATGAATGTTTTTCAAAAAGTCTTTGGACTAATTCTTGGTGCTCTTGCAATTGAATATATAATTAAAGGTTTCGCTAAAATCATATGAATGTTAAATCTCCATGCATCGACAAGTGTAAGCTTAATGAAGATCAAAAGCTTTGCGAAGGATGTTTTAGAACACCAGACGAAATAAGTAATTGGAATGTTTACTCAGACAACCAAAAGAAATTAGTTTTAAAGAGCTTAAAGTCCAGAAAAGCACAAATTTTATTTTTAATTATATTCCTTTTTTTTAATGATTGTATTTCAAGTGATCTATGGGTAGGAAAGTGGATGGCACAAGATCAGTGGCAATCAGAGTTTTTAATAGAGATTAGGGATGATGGTACAGCTGAGTCAGATTATGGAAATGGTCAAACTGGGGAATGGTCAATTGTTGATGGAAATTTAGAAATAATTTGGAAATCTGGTAAGAAAGACTACCTTTTTAGCGGAGTAATGGGTTACCAGAGGTTATCTAAGAATAATGACAGTAGCTACACTTCAGGTCTAAGAAAGTTACTTGACTAACTTTAAATAAGGTTTCTTTAAATAATTTATAACTTTTCTTAGACTATTTGATCGAGCTATAATATTGTTTTGAGATGTAAGGGTGAATATGGTTTGATTTCTAAAATTCTTCTTTATCTCTAAGCATGGACCTAATTTAAATGATCTATGAATTGCGAAAATAGCATGACTTTTTTGAAAACTTATTGAGTAATCTTTCCATTCTCCAATAGAAATTTTTTTGGAGTATAACTCCATTATCTGGTGAATTTCTTCTTTTTTGAAACTAATAATTTTAGATTTCTTTAAATTATTCATAAAATATAAAATTGATATTTAAATTTGATAGAATATAAATACATTAAATATATGATATTAAAGAATTTTAGAAAATAAATAAAAAAATGAGCGAAGAATTTATCAGAGAGGTTGACGAAGACCTCAAAGAAGAAAAACGAATGAAACTTTGGAAGAAGTTACTTCCTTATGTTGTTAGTATTTCATTGGGTGTAATTTTGAGCACTACTGGTTATGTTTTGTGGGGTAACTATACACAAGAAACTAAAAGGCAACTTGGTGATGACTTTACAGCAGCAGTTCAATTAGCTCAAGATGAAGATGTAGATGCTGCATTATTAGCTTTAGATAGAATAGTTGATAAAGGATCTGACGGCTATGTTACAATGGCAAAAATGAAGAAAGCTTCCTTGTTAATAGATAAAGGTGATTTGCAACAAGGACTAGATATTTACCTTGAACTTGAAAGGAATGCTATAGATCAATCTTTCAGGGATATAGCAACGATTTTATTTGTTCTAAACTCTCTTGATACAAGTGAACCAGAATTACTTCTAAACAAGCTTGAACCTTTGGAAAATAGCTTGATATGGAAAGCTTCAGCTTTAGAGTTAAGAGCATTTATTTATCTTAAAAATAATCAAGAAAAAGAGGCTTTAAATATTTTTCAGCAAATAATTGATATGCCAAGTAAGCCATCATCTCTTGGATTAAGAGCTAAAAATATGGTTGATTTTCTTGGGAAATGAAAAATTGAGAAGTTTTAGAGTAATAATTTTTTTTTTGTTATTGGTAATATCTTCATGTTCGTATTTTGATGAGGAGGAAGAGATCCTTCCTGGTGAACGACAGAATGTATTTGATTTTGATGACGATGTGATAATCAAATCAAATCAAAAAATCTTAATTAGCAAGAGCAAGTCGATAGAGTTTTGGTCTCAACAATACCAAAATAAAAGAAATCATTTATTTCACTTTAAAAGTAAATCAACACTTAAATTAAAAAAAAAACTTAAAATAAATGATATAGCCTTTGATAAAATTGATCATGTTACAATACCAGTTTTTAGTAACCAAAATATTTTTTATGCCGATAATAATTTTTATATTTTTTCAAAAGAGTTAGATAAAGGAAAAATAATCTGGCAAACACAATTAAAAAAAGAAAAGAAAGAAAAATTGCCATTCATTGGGGGGTTTGCACTAGATGAAAATATTCTTTTTATAACGACTGGTTTGGGCAACGTTTATGCTGTTAATGCAAAAAATGGAGAAATTTTGTGGTCAAAGAATTTTCTTGTGCAGTTCTCAAGACCGCCACTCGTTCATAAAGCTAAAGTTTATGTTGTATCAGATGATAATCAAACTTTTGCACTTAATAGTAAAAAAGGAGATTTGCTTTGGTCTCATTCAGGAAATTTAGAGGAGGTCTCTATAATTGGCGGATCAAAACCAATTATTCAAAAAAATATTTTAGTTGTGTCGTATTCTTCTGGAGAAATCTATGCTTTAAATGCAAATGATGGGACGCTTATATGGTTTGATAACATCACATCAGGAAATTTTTTTAGTAAATCACCATTAAACGATATTCAATCTCCATTATCAATTGTAGGAAATATGATTTTTGTTCCAACATTTTCTGATAAGTTTATTGTATATGAGCTAGAAAATGGAAATGAGATCTGGAATCTAAAAATTTCTTCAGTTAATCCAGCTGTTATTTCTGGAAGCACTGCATATGTTATTGACACTTCGGGAAGATTATTATGTTTGGATAAAAATTCTGGAAAACTGCTTTGGGCTGTTCAATTGAGAATTTCAAGCAATGGAGAAGAAATAACATGGTATGGACCATTACTAAGTTCAAATAAACTTCTTTTGGGTAATTCAAAAGGTTTGGTAATTTCAATTTCTCCATTCACAGGAAGGCTTTTAAGCAAGATAAATTTTTCTGAGGAAATAATTGCAAACCCAATTCACCTAGGTGAAAAAATAATTATAATAACAAAAGAGGGCTCTCTTTTCATCCTAGGTTAATAATGTCGGCAAAGATAATTATTTTAGGCAAACCAAATGTAGGAAAATCTTCAATATTTAATATTATTTTCAAGAAGAATATTGCAATTGTTGATAATTACTCTGGTTTAACAAGAGATTTAAGAGAAAAGACTATTAAATTATGGGATAAAAGCTGCGGCATAGTTGATTCACCTGGATTAATTAATAATTCTGGTGACATGGAAAATGAAATAAGAAGAAATATACTTGAATATGCAAAATCTGTAGATGTTATACTTTTGGTTTTTGATGGAAAGTCTGAACTGACATCAGAAGATTTTGCAATTATAAAAATAGTGAGAAAGTTAAACAAAAAAGTTTTAACAGTAATTAATAAAACAGAGGGAAAGTATCTTGAAAATAATAAATATTATCTTGATAATATTGGCTTTGGTAAATCAATACTAGTTTCAGCTTCTCATAACCAGAGTATTGATCAATTAAAATGGAAGATTTATGAATTAATTAAGAATTTATCATCTACTAATGAAAAAGATCAAAATTTCGATAAGTTGTCTGTTGCTATTGTTGGGAAAACAAATACTGGAAAATCAACAATATTTAATTTAATAAATAAAAAAAAAATTTCTGTAACTGGTTCTCAGCCTAATTTGACGAGAGACTCTGTTGAATCAAATGTGGATTTAAAAAATTTAAATTTTAAAATTTTTGATACGGCAGGTTTTTCCAAAAATAACACAATTAAAGTCAACAAACTTTCAACAGAGCAAACTTTAAAAAAGATTAGATTATGTAAGTTTATATTAATTGTTTTAGATATTAATGATTATTTCGAAAAGATTAATTCAAAAATAATTAACTTAGTCTTCTCAGAAAACAGATGTTATATAGTATTAGTGAATAAAATTGATAGTTTAAAAGATTTTTCAAAAAAGCAAATTTTAGAACATATTAGTGAATTAAACCCCCAGATAAATGGCGCACCAATAATTTTTGTCTCAGCAAAAGATAATAAAGGTTTTAAAAACTTAGCTTCAACTATTAGTAAGCAGTTTATAGCCTGGAATAAAAGAATAAAAACTAGTGTTTTAAACCATTGGTTATGTAACGTTATGAAAGAAAATCCCCCACCACTAAAAAGTGGAAATATAGTGAAACTAAAATACATATCTCAAGTCAATACTTCTCCTCCCAAATTTAATATTTTTTCTAACTATCCAAATTCTTTAAATGCTCAGTATAAAAGATATATTGCTAATAACCTTAAAAAAAATTTTGATTTGAATGGTTTGCCAGTTAAAATCTTGTTTAAAAGAAGCTCTAATCCTTATGAAAATAGTTAGTTTTTTAATTTTTTTTAGCACTTTTGTTGATTCAAAGCAGTTGACATTTAATTTAATAGTTGAAAATTGTAAGGGTTGTCATAATCTGAATAGTCATGATGACAAAAGAATTCCCTCACTTAATGACTTAAAAAAAAAAGAATTTATAGAATTAATGATTAGATATAAAAGTGAAAAGAAATCTGAGGTAATGCATAGAATCTCAAAAGTCCTCTCGGATAATGATATAAATCAAATAGCTGATTTGATCTATGATTAAATTTAAAAAAAATAGAAGAGAATTTTTCTCACAAATTGGTACTGGTTTAACACTTTATTTTTTATCTAATTTTTTTTTTTTTAAAAGATCATTTTCTAAAATTAAGCCAAAAATTGTAATAATTGGAATGGGAATAGGTGGATCTACTTCCTTGAAATATCTTAATTATATTTCTGATTTAATTGATATAACTGTAATTGATAAAAACAAAAAAATTAGAACCGGCCCATTATCTAACTTGGTCATTGGAGATATATTAAGTCAAGAAGAAATTACATTTAAAATGGAAAAGAATAAATACCCTAATGTTAATTTTTTATATGAGAGTGTAGAATTTATAGATGTTGAGAAGAAATATATTAAATTATTTGGTGATTTAAAAATTAAGTTTGATTTTTTAATACTATCACCAGGTATTGGCTACAAAGAAAATATTATAGATGGGTATAGTACGAAGGATAAAGATATTGTTCCACATTGTTGGGATGGAGATGGAGATATTCTAGAATTTAAAAAAAGGATTAATGATTTGGAAAATGGTTCAAAAATTATAATTTCATCACCTGATTATCCTTATCGTTGCCCGCCGGCTCCATATGAAAGAGCTTCATTGATTGCAAATTATTTAAAAAAGAAAAAAATAAAATCAAAAATCATCATACTTGATTCAAAAGATTCATTCACAAAGAAAGCAAATTTCTTTAAAGAATGGAATCAAAATTTTAGAGATGTCATCGAATGGATACCAAGAAGTGAAGGAGGAAGAGTTGTAGTTTTTGAAAAAAAAAATAATTCTGTTAAAAACGATAAAGGTCAAATTATAAAAGGTGATTTCATCCATATAATTCCGGAACAAAAAGCTGCCAAGATTTTTAATCATGCCGAGTTAGTGAATGAAAATGAAGATTGGTGTCAAATAAATCCAATTTCATTTGAAATAAAGGGTTTTAAGGATATTTATGCAGTTGGAGATTCAATAAATGCTTGGGATATGCCAAAGTCTGCATTTTCTGCTAATAGTCAAGCAAAAGTACTTTCAATAAATCTAATGAATAAAATTCTTGAAAAAAATTATATAGATCCTGTTTTCTTGAATACTTGTTATAGTTTTTCGTCTGAGAAAAGTGCTTTTTCAATATCATCTTGGTATAGGTTGAATTTAAATATGGATAGAATAGTTTCTTTGGGAAGTTCTGAGAGTAGTATCAATGCAGACAGAAGTGAGAGAAAAAAGGAAGTTCAACATGCATTTGGTTGGTATTATAAAATGGTGTCTGATCTTTTTTTGTAAAAGTTATTGTTTTTTAAGATTGAAAACATTTTTGTATTATTTTCGAAGAGGTTTTTTCTAAGATATTTTCATCAATTTTTTTGTTTCCAGTTAAAGAAGATGACATTCCAGCATTTAGTGTTTCTATTTCAATCAAGAAAGTATTTATATTTAATTTATTATTTTCTTTACTTAATACTTTTAACATGGAATCTGTAGCACTTTTGCTGATACTAAAAATATTATGATATGCCTTACCTTTGGAAATATTTTTATTGGTAATAAAAATTATTTTAGAATTCTTAGATTTTCTTATAAGAGGCTCAAGCTCTTTTATAATTCTCCAATAAAATGAAATATTTACCTCAATTAATTTATCCCAATCTTTGTGAGTAAAATGGGTAAGAGGTCTCAACCCATTGAATTGACCTACTAGATTAAGTATGAAATCTAGCCTTTGAAAACGAGAAGAGATTTTTTTTAATATATTTTCATAAAAATTACTACTAGTAACATCGGCTTGAAGAAAGGTTGCTTTTTTGTTGACCTTTTTTATCTGATCGTCAAGAAATTTTAATTTCTCTAATGATCTTCCCTGAAGAATTAGATTAGCATTTAACTTTGCAAGATCCAATGCAACTCTTGAGCCTAGGAAACCAGTTGCTCCAAAAATGACTCCATAATCTTCGCTTAAATCTCTCATAAATTTATTTTGTAGGCTCTATAAGTAAAGATAATTGGGAGTGTTTAACTCCAGCATCTTGATCAATTAATTTTACCGGATAATCTCCGCTGAAATAGTGATCTGTAAACATGGGTGAGGATTTATCCCTTCCATCTTGAAATCCTAGCGCTCTGTATACTCCATCTAATGAGATGAACTTTAAACTATCGACTCCAATATAATTTTTGATTTGGTCGATTGTAAATTTGGAAGCTAATAATTCATCTCGAGTTGGGGTATCAATTCCATAAAAGCATGGGAATTTTACTGGAGGACTAGCAATTCTCATATGGATTTTTTTTACTCCACAATTTCTTAGCATCTCAACAATCTTTATGGATGTTGTGCCTCTCACAACTGAATCATCAATTAAGGCTATGTTTTTATTTTTAAACGAAGATATATTTGGGTTATGTTTTAATTTTACAGATAAATTTCTTATAGAGTTGGAATCCTGAATGAAAGTTCTACCTGTATAATGATTTCTTATTATTCCAAGCTCAAAAGGTTTTCTTATTTTTTCAGCATAACCTAGTGCTGATGCATTCCCTGAATCAGGAATTGGTATTACAACATCAATAAGATCTTTGTCATGGGGGTTTTCTACTGCTAGCTCTTTTCCAATATTCTTTCTTACATCGTATACATTTCTTCCTTGAAGAATACTGTCTGGTCTGGAGAAGTAAATGTATTCGAAAAGACATGGTCTGAGAGAAGTTTTATTGAATGGTTTAATAGATTCGACCTTATTATTGTTTATTAATACAATTTCTCCAGGATCAACATCTCTTACAAATTCTGCACCAATTATATCTAAACCACAGGTTTCAGAGCTAAAAACAAAAGATCCATTTAATTTTCCTAGCACTAATGGTCTAATACCAAAAGGATCCCTGACTCCAATTAATGATTCACTTGTAAGAAGAAGCAAAGAAAAAGCACCTCTAATTGAATGTAAGGCATAAATTAGTTTGTCTAATAAATTACCTTTGTGCGTGGATATTAAATGTAAAATTACCTCAGTGTCAGAGGTTGACTGAAAAATAGCTCCATCATTAATTAATTTTTCTTTTAATTGATTAGTATTTGTGAGATTTCCATTGTGAGCAATTGCTATTCCTCCTAAATTAATCTCTGAGAAAAGGGGTTGAACATTTTTTAAAGCTGACTCCCCAGTTGTACCATATCTATTGTGACCAATTGCAATATCACCAATTAATTTTGAAAGTATTTCTTTATTAGAAAAAACATCTGAAACATGACCCATACCTCTGTGCGCAAAGAACTTCTTTTTATTGGATGTAACTATTCCTGCTGAATCTTGACCTCGATGTTGTAAGGCATGAAGACCCAAAGCAGTTAACTGCGCTGCATTCTCATGATTAAAAACTCCATAAACGCCACATTCGTCTTTAGGTTTAAATTTTGAAAAAATATAATTCATTTTATTCTAAATTATTTTCTATGATATTCTCTAAATTTTTTCTTCCCATATTGTTGTATATATCTTTTTTTGGGTCGCTATTTTCTTTTAATTTGAGTTTTGAATCTATACTTTTTTCAAATAAAAAATCTGATTTTTTTTTAATTTCTTCACTAAGTTTTTTTGAATAGTTTGTGTCAATGTTCATCAATTCTAAAATAGTATTATTAGTAATTTTTATGATAGGAATAATTTTTGAATTATCAATAAAATCTATTTTTTTGCCTTGATAAAAATAATCAAACCCTAAAAAACAAAAACCTATTAATAAATATCCTCTAGCTAAGCCAAATATAAATCCAAGACTTTTGTCGAGAAGTCCAACATAACTCTCTTTTATGTAAAAAGAGAACTTTCTTGTGAAAATTGAAAAAATTATAAATATTACTAAAAAAATTATTACGTAGGATGAAATAGTTGAGATCAAAATATTGTTTAAATATTTATTTAGAGAGTTAACAAGGTTATTTCCATATAAATAAGATCCAAAAAAAGAAAGAACCCAACCACTGATTGATAAAAGTTCAAGAGAAAAGCCTCTAAAAAATGCAAAAAAAGCAGAAATCAGAATTACTCCTAAGATGATTAAATCAAACATGGTATTTAAATATTTTCTTCATCTATACCGTTTATAAAATTATTCAAAGTTTTTTTTCTAGTTTTATTGATTTTCTTTGCATCCCCATACCACTCAATAATTCCATTTTTGAGAAATGCTACATGATCAGCAAATTCATAAACACTATCCATATCATGAGTAACGGTGATTGTAGTGATTTTTTTTTTCCTTACTAAACTTTTAATTAATAAGTTTATTTGTTTAGCAATTATTGGATCTAAACCTGTTGTTGGCTCATCTAAGATTAATATTTCAGGTTTTTTTATTATCGCGCGTGCTAAACCAACTCTTTTTTGCATTCCAACAGATAGTTCTGATGGATATTTTTTAAGAACAGATTTTGGCAATCCAACCTCATCTAAAATTTTTGAAAAACTAATATTTTTATTTGAAAATTTTAAATTTTCATCGATGCTCAGGCTGTCGAGTAATGCTGAGTTTTGAAACAAGATGCCAAATTTTGACATGTATTCAATTTTTTTTTTTGAAATTTAGATAGTTAATATTTTTTGAATTTTCAAAGTTAATTTCACCTTCATCAAAGTTTATTAAACCTATAATACATCTAGTTAAGACAGATTTTCCTGACCCTGATTCACCAATAATTGAAAGCGATTCAGACTCAAATATTTCAAGATTTAAATTATTTAAAACAATTCTTTTTTGAAATTTCTTAACAAGATTTTTGACACTTATTTTTAATTTTCTCATAATTTAAAAAAGAATGAAGTAATTATATAATTCATAAGTAAAATTAAAATTGAAGAGGAAACTACAGAATAAGTAGTTGATTGTCCAACTCCTTGAGCTCCTCCTTTGGCATTAAAACCATGATAACAACCCATAAATGTTATTAAAAATCCAAATACTGCTGCTTTTACAAGTCCAGAAAAAACATCAATAAATTGAACGAAGTTATATGTATTTTGAAGATAAACACTTGGATTAAAGTTCAAAAGGTTTACACAAATTAGATATCCTCCTAAAACACCGATTATATCTCCAACGAAGACAAGAATTGGTAGCGAAATTATACCTGCTAGTATTCTTGGTATAATTAGATAGTTGAAGGGATTTGTTGATAGCGTTTTCAAAGCATCAATTTGCTCTGTAACTTTCATGGTTCCAATTTCAGCTGCAATAGCAGCTCCGGATCTTCCTGCAACCATAAGTCCAGCTAGAACAGGGGCAAGTTCTCTTGTAATTGATAATACGACAACATTAGGTATTGCACTTTCTGCTGAGAATCTTGAAAAACCAGTGTAAGACTGTAGAGCCAAAACCATGCCAGTAAAAATTGATGTTAGTCCAACAACAGGGAGAGAATTAAAACCAATTTTTATAAATTGTTTTAAAAAAATGTCAGTATAAAATTTACCGGTTAGCGAAAATTTTAAGCAATCTAAGAAAAAATCAACTATCTCTCCGATTGTATAAAAAAAACTAAAAGCTATGTTAAATACTCGTTTAAAGATATTTGATAAATTAAAGAGTAGACTACGCATTATCATGCCAATATATTGTTTTTTTGATTAATAAACCAATAATATTTAAATTTCGTTTAATTTTGAATTCAAATTAGAATTTTATTCAATAAAATTTTTATCTGCAAAATCAGAAAATTTTGTCCAGCTGGGGTTAAAGTGAAGTTTTACCTTTGAAATTGGTCCATGTCTATGTTTGGCAATAATTGCTTCTGCTATATTGTGAACTTTCTCCATTTTGCCAGTCCAAGCTTCGTGTTTATCTGTTCCTTCAGCAGGTTCAGTCCTAGCTAAGTAATATTCTTCTCGATATAAAAAAACAACCAAATCAGCATCTTGTTCAATTGCTCCAGATTCTCTTAAATCAGATAATTGTGGTCTTTTTTCTTCTCTATCTTCAACCTTTCTCGAGAGTTGAGATAATGCAATAACTGGTATATCTAACTCTTTGGCAATGGCTTTCAAACCTCTAGTTATTTCAGAAATTTCTTGGACTCTATTATCGCTAGACTTGGAGTCTCCTTTAACAAGCTGTAAGTAATCTAAAATTAATAAATCTAATCCTGATTTTCTCTTAAGACGCCTCGCCCTAGTTCTTATTGATGAGACACTCAATGCTGGCGAATCATCAATGAAGAGATTTAATTTTTTAAGATTTTCACTTGATCCAAGAAGTTTACTAAAATCAGTTTTAGAGAGGTTTCCGGTTCTAATATTTTCTGAAGAAAGCTCTGCAAGTTCTCCGAGAAGTCTTGTTGCAAGTTGTTCAGAGGACATTTCAAGAGAGAAAAATAAAACATTTTTCTTTTTAATTATTTTTTCATCTGACTCTTTTGAAATGTTGGAAGCAATATTAGTTGCAAATGCAGTTTTACCCATAGATGGTCTCCCTGCAATTATAATTAAATCAGATTTATGAAGGCCACCAATTTTTTTATCGAAATCATTTAGTCCAGTTTTTAGCCCAATAACTTCATCACTTTTTTTAAATGCTTTTTCTGCATAATCAAGAGTTTTTTGCATTATGTCTTCAAAATCTCTTGGCCCAGTATTAATCTCATTTTTTTGAGTTAAATTAAAAAGATTTTGTTCTGTTTTTTCTATTAGATTAATTGATTTGTTCTCTTCATTTATAATATATGAGTCATTAATCAGATCTGTACCTACGCCAATTAACTTTCTTCTTAAAAATAAATCATGTATTAATTCTCCGTATTGCTTAGAATTAATTATACTAATTGTATTTTCACAAAGTTTTAGAAGATAGTTAAGACCTCCATTTTGAATAAACTCTTCATTACCGTCAAGCTGAACTGTAACTGTATTTAAATCAGCAATTTGATCGTTAGTGATTAATTTTTTTATTGATTCGAAAATTAGTTTGTTAATCTTACTTGAAAAAAAATCTGCATCTAAGAAATCTTCAATTTTTTCAAAAGCTTGATTATTAGATAAAATTGCCCCAAGTAATGCCTGTTCAGCACCTATATTCATTGGTACTTCTCTCATTAGGCTAATATTTTTTGGAGGAATTAGACTTGTTAGTTTTTTATTATTATCTGACGACATTAACCCATAATATCAAAAACAAATTGTTAAGCATCTATTATCTGCCTGTTAATTGAGTGGATAACGTGTAAAACTTTAAAAATTGCTCAAATACAAATTAATTAGATATATTAAATAAATTGTTATGCATAAAATTGAAACTTTTTTTCCTATTTTAATTTTATTAAAAATTATAAAAGTAAAGAATAAAATAGAAAAAGTTAGAAAAATAACATCTTTTGATAAAACAGTCTTGTTATACGAAAAAGTTTCAAAAAGTGAAGAGAAACCAAGAATTAATAATAAATTATATATATTTGAACCAATGATATTACCAATAATGATTTTAGATTTTCCTCTTCTTGCTGCTGTTATTGATGTTGCAACTTCAGGTAAAGATGTACCAAGAGCAATTATAGTTAATCCAATAAAAGAATCAGAAATATTTAAAATTTTTGATATTCTAATAGCAGAATCTACGGTTATATCTGCACCGTATAATGTTATAGCAATTGATAGAATTGATATCGGTAATCCATAGTAAAGAGGTTTGTTAAATGAGAGCTTTGAAAAAAAATCTTTTTCAAGATTTATTTCTTCTAGATTATCAGAATCTGAATTTCTAAAGCTTTTGTATAAATAAATTAAGAAGAGAAATATAAAAATTAATCCTATGTATCTATCCATAAAAAATAATAAAAAAATAAAAAGAAATAGTATGTGCGTGCCTGCATGAAAAGAAAGATCAAAATTTGACACCTTTACCGCTTTTAACTCTGCTGTTATTCCTGCTGCAAATGTAACTAGCAATAAATTTGCTATATTTGATCCAATTACGTTTCCTACAGATATATCAGGAGATCCTTTGATAACAGCATCGATTGAAACAACAAGCTCACAAAGAGACGTACCAAATCCAATAACAATAAGCCCAATAAAAAATTCAGACATATTTAGTTTTTTACCAACAGCAACAGCACTAGAAATTAAAATATCAGCACCCTTAACAGTAAGTGCAAGTCCTAAAATCAATGCTAAGGTGCTTATAAGCATTGAATTTACAAAGGTTTATTGGTTGAAATGAAAGATATTAAAAAAAATTTTAAAATGCCAATGATTCTCAAATATTTAAGAAGAAGTTGGTTCAACATTTTGATTGTCAATCTTTTGAGCTTGAGAAGTTTCTTTTTCGGATGGTTCTTCAACATTTATGTTCTCAATTTTCTTAGATGAAGAGGTCTCAGTTGTGGATATATTTTCTTTATTTTTACCGGTATTTGCTTTTGAATCTAAAAATTTATTATTTTTTTCAGTTTCATCTTTCGAACCTTTTTGATCTGATACTTTTTCCTTTGTTTTAGATTCCTGTTCTTGAAGCTCTAACTTTTGTTTTTTTGCGCTTTGATCTGAAGTAGCGACATTAATTTTTAAGTTGCAACTAACTTCTGCATGAAGTTTTATATTAATATCGTAAATTCCAATTTTTTTTATTGATGAATGAAGATTGATATTTGATGGCCTAATGTCTATTTTTTTTTCACTAAAATAGTTAGATATATCTTTTGGAGAAACAGATCCATATAATTGACCATTATCGCTAGCATTTCGAATAAAAATTATTTCGTCTTTTTCAATTTTTTTGATAACCGATTTAGATTCTTCTATAATTTTTTTATTTTTTACAATTAATTCATCTTTGATTTTTTGAAATTTTTCCTTATTTTCTTTGTTAGCTCTCAAAGCTTTTTTTTGAGGAATTAGATAGTTTCTTGCAAAACCATTTTTTACGTTTACAACATCTCCAATTTGTCCAAGTCTGTCAAAAGTTTCAAGTAAAATAACTTCCATAATTTTCTCACTTTTTTTTTCTTAACTTTTTAAAGTTTTCAAAATACCCCAAAAATAATATTATTAGTAACAGAACATACCCTAAAAAAATAAAAAGTAAAAAGATAATTAAAAATTTGAAGAAATTATTAAGATTAGTTTTTTTAAAGTAATTAATAAATTTTCTATATCCTTCGAGTAGATAGCAAAATGACATACAAATAATAGCGTTTGTAAAAATTATCCATGCTGATGAGTTAAATTTTACTGAAAAACTTATAAGGATAAAGATAAGATAAATGCATGAAAACCAAACTGGTGTAGAGAATTTATTAAATGAATAATTAAATGTCTTAGAAAAATTGTTCTTTTCTAATATAAAGCAAGCAAAGATATAATTAAAACTAAATGTAATAAAAAAAATTAAGGAATTTATTGATGGAAGAATTAAAAATATTGTATTTATGATTTTGACCATATCTTTTGAATCGTTGTTTATATCTTTAGAATTTAGAATATTAGAAATTAGTTTAAGTAAGAAAGATTTAATTTCTTCTTCTTGAATTTGATCAAAAAATAAAAAATAAAATGTTAGAAATATAAATAGAAAAAATAAATTTAATAATGAAATAACTTCTGATGCATTAAGCCTAATTCTTTCTGCCAAAAAACAGATCCCAAAAAAAGTAACTATTATTGATGAAACAATTAAATGATACATCAAGACTTTGTCGTTTATAAAAATATCAGGAGAAATTTGATTTAAAACTGTTAATATAAAAAAAGAGAGGATTACAGATAATAGAAATTCTTTTATTCTCAAGCATAACCCAACTAATAAAAAAGGTAATGAGTTAAAAATAGAATATATCTGTGGCGAGAACTTTAAGAATAAAATTTCTATTACAGAAATTAATATTGAAGAATACAAAACAACTAAAATATATTGACTTCTACTTTTTTCTAAATGCATTAATTGGATACATAAGGAAGCAGCGCTAAAAACCTGGCTCTTTTAATTGCCGTAGATAATTGTTTTTGCTTTTTGGTTGATACCTGGGTAACTCTACTGGGAAGTATTTTACCTTTTTCAGTTACATATTTTCTTAGTAAGTTTATATTTTTGTAATCAACAGTGGGTGCATCTTTTCCTGAAAGCGGACAAGATTTTGAAAGGATGATTCTTGATGAAGTGTTATCAAATACTTTATTTCTCATAATTTCTCCTAATCAGAATTATTTTCATTAAGAATAGATGCTTCTTTTTCTACTTCTTTAATCTTTAAATTTAAAAAACGAAGGAAGTTGAGGTCTTGTTTGACTTTTACATTAAATTCATGCAATAGACTTTGTTCACATTCACAATTAATCATGTAATAATAACCTTTTGAATTTTTCTTTATCTTATATGCAAGATCGCGTAGACCCCAAAATTCTTTTTTTAAAATTTTGCCGCCAGCTTTTTTTATTATTTCCAGTGATTCCTCGAGTTTGTCTTCGGCGGATTTTTTTGACAATTGACCACTAAATATAAATACATTTTCGTATAACATTTTGTTCTCCTTTTGAATAAACTTAAAAATAAAAGCTCAGCTATTTTTAATTTATTTAAATAGCAAGGTTAGTTCATAGAGTATATAACATTATTGGTAGTTTTTTTAAAGTAACAAAAAAAATATGTTGTCTAATAAAGTTATAGTAGTTTTTCCAGGTCAAGGTTCACAAGTAGTTGGAATGGGACACGATATTTACAAAAATCATCATGTTGCACGACAAGTTTTTGATGAAATTGATGACACCTTGAATTTTAAACTTTCCAAAATTATTTTTGAGGGTCCTGAGCATTTACTTACTTTTACTCCAAATACGCAGCCTGCTCTGATGGCGGTTAGTTTGGCTTTAGTAAGAGTGGTTGAATATGAAATAAAAAAAAAAATCTTTGATTTTGCAGAAGTTATACTGGGGCATTCATTAGGAGAATATTCAGCACTTTGTAGCTTAAATGCAATTTCATTAAGTGATGCGGCAACTCTTTTAAGATTAAGAGGTGAAGCAATGCAAAATTCAGTTGAAGGAATACAAACAAAGATGGTAGCTGTGATCGGACTTGATTTGGAACAAATTGAAAATGTAATTAAAAATGTAAATTTTTCGAATGATGATATTTGTGAAATTGCAAATGACAATTGTCCTGGACAAGTTATTTTATCTGGAACGAAAAATGGAGTGGAAATGATTTCTGAACTTTTAAAAAAAAATGGTGCAAGAACTGTTATTGATCTGAAAGTAAGTGCCCCTTTTCATTGTAAGCTAATGAAAAATGCCAGTTTAATAATCGAAGAGCAATTAAATGTCACCAAATTTAATAAGCTAGAATCAAAGTTTATAAGTAATGTTACAGCAGATTTTGAGACAGATACGAGTATAATTAAGAATCTACTAATCAAGCAAGTTTGTTCAAGAGTAAAATGGAGAGAAAGCATTGAAAAATCTATTGAAAATATTAGAAGTATTGTTGAAATAGGCTCTGGAAAAATACTTACTGGCATGAATAGAAGGATAGATAAAAGTTTAAATTTAGATAATATTTCAAATCATAAAGACTTAGAGAGTTATCTTAATAAAAATAAGGAAATTTTATGAGAAGAATGCTTATTACCGGTGCTACAGGTGGTATAGGGTATGAGATTTGTAAATTACTACAGAATGAATACGAAATATTTGTTATCGCCAGAGATGAGTCCAAAGTTTTGAGTTTAAGAAATGAATTAAAACAGATAAAAGGACATTTTATTTGTGATTTAAGTGATAAAAAAAAGGTGCAGTTATTATTGAAGGAAATAGCTAATCAATCAATTAATGTTGATATTTTAGTTAATAATGCTGGGATGACTGACGACAGTTTATTTTTGAGAATGAATATTGAAAAGTGGGAAAAAGTTATTGATACTAACCTAAATTCAAACTTCTTGTTAACTAATGAGATTTCAAAAAATATGATAAAAAACAAATGGGGAAGAATTATAAATATAACATCTATCATTGGACATACTGGAAATTTCGGACAAAGTAATTATAGTGCATCCAAGGCAGGAATTATAGGTATGTCAAAGTCAATTGCTCAAGAATTAGCAAAGAGAAATATCACTGTTAATTGTATTTCACCTGGTTTTATTGAAACAGCTATGACATCAGTACTTTCTGAACAACAAAAAGATTCCATCATAAATAAAATTCCTATGGCAAAAATTGGTTCTCCCACCAATGTCGCACATTGTGTAGAGTTTTTAGCATCAGATAAATCAAGTTATATTACTGGACAGACAATTCACGTTAATGGAGGGTTGGCAATGTTATAATATAATTGATTTAAAATTAAAAACATTTATTAATATATTGAATAAAACATTAAAAAAGGAAACTTTTATGAGTGATATAGCAGAAAGAGTTAAAAAAATAGTAGTTGAACATTTAGGTGTTGAAAAAGACAAAGTTGTTGAATCGGCAAGCTTCGTTGATGATCTTGGAGCAGATAGTTTAGATACAGTTGAGTTGGTTATGGCTTTTGAGGAAGAATTTAATGTAGAAATACCTGATGATGTTGCAGAGAAAATAACTACAATAAAAGAAGCGATTGAGCACATAGAAACTTCACAAAATTAAATGAGAAGAGTGGTAGTAACAGGGATTGGAATGTGTTCCCCACTCGGATATGGATACGATCATTGCTGGAAAAAATTAATATCATCAGAATCTGGCATAAGAAAATTATCTGGTTTTGAAATTGAGGATTTAAAGTCAAAGGTTGGCGGCCAGATAATTACAGAGGGTAATAGTGAATTATTTCCTGAAAATGTAATTGAACAAAAAGATAAAAAAAAAATTGAACCTTTTATAGAGTATGCTCTTATTGCTGCAAAAGAAGCAATTCTTGATTCTGGATGGAAGGTAAAAAACGAATCTGACTCGAAGAGAACCGGAGTAATGATTGGTTCTGGGATAGGAGGTTTAGATGGAATTAGAAAGAGTGCAGAAAGCTTAAATAAAAGTCCTAGAAAGATTTCACCATTTTTTATACCTTCTTGCTTAATTAATTTAGCCAGCGGTCATATTTCTATTAAATATAATTTTAAAGGCCCTAACCATTCTGTTGTAACTGCGTGTGCATCCGGGGCACATGCAATTGGTGATTCTTATCGCATGATATCTCATGGTGACGCAGATATTATGGTAGCAGGTGGAACTGAATCAGCATGTACAAGATTTGGAATAGCTGGATTTTGTGCAATGAGAGCTTTGTCAACAAATTACAATGATCAACCTGAAAAAGCCTCTAGGCCATGGGATCAAAATAGGGATGGTTTTGTTCTTTCAGAAGGTGCTGGAGTTTTGATTTTAGAGGAGTATGAACATGCAAAAAAAAGATCTGCAAAGATTTACTCTGAGATTGTTGGTTATGGTCTCTCCGGTGATGCCTATCATCCTACTGCACCTGCCTCAGATGGAGATGGTGGTTTTAGAGCAATGCAAATGGCTTTGGATAATGCAACATTGAATCCTGAAGAAATAAATTATATTAATGCTCACGGAACATCGACCCCACTTGGTGACGAGATAGAGTTCAATGCAGTAAAAAGATTGTTTTTAAATTATTGTGACAATCTTGTAATGTCATCAACAAAGTCGTCAACCGGACATCTTTTAGGAGCATCTGGTGCAATTGAAGCAATATTTTCTATACTTTCAATTCGAGATGGAATAGCGCCCCCTACATTGAATTTAGATAATATTTCAGAAAATTGTTTGGGAATTAACTTGGTTCCTAAAACAAGCCTAGAAAAGACAATTAATTGTACATTATCCAACTCATTTGGATTTGGAGGAACAAATGTCTCTTTAATTTTCAAAAAAAATTGATTGAGTGATTAAAAATACAATTTTCTTTTTAATTCTATTTGTCAATTTTTCCTTTATTTCATTATTTTTAAAAATTGACTTAAAAAACAATGTAAGAGTAATAATTGAGCCAGGCATGCAACTAAATCAGATATCTTCAATTTTAAAGGAAAATAATTTAATAAAAAATAAATTCATTTTTGAGAGCTGGATCAAAATTAATTTTCTAGAAAAAAAACTTAAATATGGTGAGTATCTTTTTATTAATGAAGTTTCAATATATTCAATTCAAAAAAAACTTGTTGAGGGGAAATCATTAAATAGAAAAATAACAATAGTCGAGGGTTGGTCAAAAAAAGATTTATTATTGTATTTAAATAATCTTAGTATAAGAGAAAAGTTAAGAATTGAAAATATTCCTGATAATATAGTTGCAGATACATATTTTTACAAAGTTTCAGATAATCCAATGCAAATTTTGGATATTATCATTTCCAAGAGCAATGATATATCATCAAAAATTTGGGAAGAAAGAGATGAGACAATTCCTCTAAAAAATATATCGGAAATGTTTATATTGGCTTCTATAGTTGAAAAAGAAACCTCATTAAAGAAAGAAAGATCGATAATTTCCGGAGTTTTTTATAATAGAATTGAAAAAAAAATGAGACTACAATCCGATCCAACTGTGGTGTATGCTATTACTCTAGGAAAAAGGAAAATGGAAAGAAATCTTTCAAGAAAAGATCTAAAAATCGATTCTAAATATAATACATACGTCAATAAAGGCTTGCCTCCATCTCCAATTTGTTTCCCAGGAGTTGAGTCTCTTCAAGGAACTGCAAAACCATATAAAAGTAATTATCTTTACTTCGTTTCTAATAACCTTAATGGAGGACATTATTTTTCATCAAATTATAAAGAACATTTAGAGTTTATTAAATCAAAAAAATCTAAAAATAATGAGTGATACGAAAACAAGAAAAGGGTTAATGCTGGTACTTTCATCACCATCAGGTGCTGGAAAGACGTCAATATGTAAAAAAATATTAGGTCTTGATAGAAAAATAACAATGTCTATTTCTTATACAACTAGAACAAAACGAAGAAGTGAAAAAGAAGGCTTAGATTATTTTTTTGTTTCGAAAAAAAAGTTTGATGATTTAAAAAAAAATAACTTTTTTGTTGAATATGCGAATGTATTCGATAATTGGTATGGAACTCCCAAGAGTTTTATTGAAGAAAATCTTGAAAAGGGTCAAGATGTTATTTTTGATATTGATTGGCAAGGAGCGCAAAAGTTGTCGGATTTTTCTAAAAATGATGTAGTCTCAATTTTTATTCTACCACCAAGCAATGAAGCACTCGTTCAGAGGTTAAAAAAAAGAGCAGAAGATAGTAAACAAACTGTAACCAAAAGAATGAGTAAAGCTAAATCTGAAATTAGTCATTGGATTGAATATGATTATGTTTTAATAAATAATGATTTAGATAAGTGCTCCTCTGAAATCATGAATATACTTGAAGCTGAAAGAAAAAAAAGAAATAGACAAAAATATATTTTTGAATTTATAGAAAAATTAATCGATTAAAGCTTCTGCTAAATTTATATAATCTTCAGGTTTTATATCTTGAGGTCTAACACTTGGATCTATGCCACATTTAATAATAATATTTTCTGAATTCTGATGAAGAGTTTTAAGATTATTTCTTATTGTTTTTCTTCTTTGTTTAAAAGAAAACTTTAGAATTTTATCTAATTTTTTATAATCAAAGTTTGATGATTTTTTTGGTTTGATTTCAATCACTGTTGACAAAACTGATGGTTTAGGAAAAAATTTTTCTGGTGTTACATCAAAAAGAGTCTTAATGGAGCTTTGAAGCTGAGCCAAAATAGAAATTCTTCCATAGGCTTTGGACGATACATTTGCTGAAATGCGGTTTGCAACTTCTTTTTGAATCATTACAACTAAAGAATAAAAAACGTTTTTAGTTTGTAATAAATTTAGTATTAATGTAGTTGCAATATTATAAGGTAAATTTGAGACCAAAAACACATTACTATCATTAAATTTCTTAAAATCAGTTAACAATACAT
>MDTB01084605.1_pt1 | contig 42413 bp, 41 predicted proteins | sample 811161 | NCBI WGS metagenome assembly MDTB01 (sample SAMN05326650, study PRJNA326480) | marine metagenome | isolation source: seawater | place: Mediterranean Sea | collected 2009 | reverse complement strand
TAATATAAACTATATATATTTTATATTATTCATCAAGTTTAATGAAAAAAAATATTTCAATTATTGCACCTTGTTATAATGAAAGAGATAACATTAAATTATTTTTTGAAAAAATTAAAAAAATATTTTTAGAAAGTTTAACTAATTATAACTTTGAATTAATTATAGTTGATGACTGTTCAACCGATGGATCTGACGAAATCTTAAGGGAGATTTCAAAAAGTAACCCAAATATTAAGATCATAATTAATAGTAGAAATTATGGAGTTCATAAGTCTACCTTTAATGCAATAAAGTATGCTAAAGGAGATGCTTTAATACCTATGTTACCTGTAGATATGCAAGACACCCCTGAATTGATTATAGATTTTGTCAATAAATGGGAACAAGGCTTTGATATTGTTTACGGAATAAAGAAAAAAAGAGATGAAACTTTCATTTTAAAATCGGTGAGAAATTTTTATTATAGAATTGTTAATAAAATTTCTAACATAAAGATACCTCCTTATGTTGGTGAATTTCAGCTCATAGACAAGAAACTCTACAGAGAATTATTAAATTATGACGACTACTATCCTTATACTAGAGGTCTAATTGCATCACTATCATCAAATTCAATAGGTGTTGAATATACATGGCAGAAAAGAGTTAAGGGTAAATCAAAAATGAATCTTTTCAAATTATTTGACTTGGGAATTAATGGAATGATATCGTTTAGTAACTTTCCTATAAGAATTTTTACTTTTTTTGGAATTTTAATATCGTCTGTAAGTTTTTTATTTATACTGATTCAATTCTTTTCACATTTCTTTTTAGAAGGAAGAATGAACGTACCAGGTATTTCAACTCTAATTGTGGCTATTTTTTTCTTTTCAGGAATTCAAGTTTTATTTCTAGGAATTGTTGGAGAATATATAGCAGCAATTCATAGTCAAGTAAGAAAACCAAAAAAGAATATAATAGTAAAAGAAATAATTAATATCGATTAACTTAAACATTGAAAATATTAACAAAATTTTTAGACAATTTTTTATTTTTTTTTCTTATTTCGTCAAAAAAGTTCCAAGCAAATACAAATATGTAATCAATTTTATTTTTTTTTGGTTTATTTAAAATTTGTAGTTTTGTGTTTGGTAAAAACTTTTTATTTTTCAAAATATTATCATCAATTATATAATCAATATAATGATCTATTTTAAAAAAATTAATTATAGTTGACCCTTTAGCAGGCGCTCCATATCCGATAATTGAATTATTATTTTTTTTAATTTTTTTTATTTTATCTATTAACTTTTTTTTTCTAATGTTTATTAGTTTTTTAAATTTTTCATAAGGATAAATTGTATTTATTTTAAACCTTTTTTCTTTGTTCAAAAATTTTTCTACACTTTTTTTCTTTAGGATTCTTGTATTTATTTTTTTTTTAATATATACTCGAATAGAACCTCCATGAGTATTAATCTGCTCTACATCAAAAATTTCTAAATTGAATTTTTTCAAAAAATTTTTTAAGGAATACACACTCCAAAAATTCACATGTTCATGGTATATATTATCAAATGATCCTTCTTTTAACATCTTTAATAGATATTGGACCTCAATAACAAAAATACCATCAGCTCTGAGCATATCATTTACACATCTTGTAAATTCATTTAAATCATTCACATGTGCAAAAACATTGGATGCGGTGATTAGATTAAATAAATTTGATTTCTTCTTCGCAAGTTTTTTATTTAAATAACAATTATATGTTTTGATCCCAATTCTATTTGTAATATTTGACAATTTTTTGGCGGGTTCTATTCCAAACAAATTTTTATATTTACGATTATAAAATGGCTTCAAACCAATACCATCATTACTACCAATATCTAATATGTAAGAATATTTATTGAGATTAAAATATTTTATAAATTTAGAACAAGCAAAGTCAAAATGTTTTATAAAGCTATTTGAAATTGATGATTTATACAAATATTTATCAAACAGTTTTTTTGATGGCACAATATATGAAAGTTGACAATTAAAGCATTTGGTGCACAATTTTAAACCTAAGGGATATTTTGAAGATCTCCCTGGGTTGTTTTCAAGATTGTTTGCCAATGGTTGGCTACCAAGTGACAAGACATTTTTTAAATTTTTACTGTTACAAACTCTACACTTTTTTGAAATCATATTTTAAAAGATTATTATTAATTTTGTTACATATTTTTTCTGTTTTTGAAATTTGCCATATATAATTATTATAATTTTTATCCTTTCTAAATAAACATTTATAATTTTCCCCAATTAGAGTAAGCATATTTTCTTTATAATTATAATTTGATTTAGTATTTAGTTTTTTATTGAAAATTTTAAGATAATAATTTTTATACCAATTCGTATTTTTGGTACCAAAATTAATTTTAATTTTATCTGAGTCGAAAATATAATTATGCTTATAGTTTCTTTTTTCTTTCATATTAACAAAAAAAGTAATTATTGATTTTTCCTTTTTAAATAATATTTTAATTTTCTCTAAGTTTTTTTTTTTTGTCAGTAAATAAACTTACCTTATGTAATTTTATATCTCCAAATAAACTGATAATAGAAAATATCACATGATTAAGATAATAATTGACAATTCCTCCTCCTTCTGCAATAAAATTTTTCCAAGACGTGTTAAAACCTTTGTAGTAGTGATGAAGAAAATTAAGTTCAAATAACAAATTAAAATTTTTTATATTTTGAATATTTATTTTTTTTAATTTTTTAAATATTTTTAAATTAGAATATGTGTAATTAACAAAAATTTTGATTTTATTTTCCGTCGTATATTTTAAAAGAATCTTATAAACATTTTTATTAATAGATATTGGTTTTTCTAGCATCAAATATTTAGTTTTTATTTTATTATTTGCGATAAATTTAATAAGAGACTCTTGAATAAATGGTTTTACGCAACCTACTATCATAGTAAATTTGTATTTTTTTAAAATTTCTTCATAATTATCACTTAAAAATAATTTTTTAGATTTATATATTTGCTTATATTTAACATTTGGACTAACTAAAAATATATTGAATTCTTTGTACAAAGACCTGATAACCTTTAAATGACCCTGAACACCAAAATTTGTGCCTATAATGAGTATATTTTTTTCCAAAAAAATCCTTAAATAGTTTATTTTTATATAAATACCATTAAAATAAATTGTCAATTTAAATTAAAATACATACCAATTAATGAGTAGACTTAACTTTTATAAAAAAAATATATTACAGAATATTCAAGATAAAAATTCAAAAATTCTCGTTTTAGGAGCTGGTAAGCTCGATCATGATGTATTTAATGAATTAGGATTTAAAAACGTATCTTTAAGTAATTATAATAATATTGAAGGACCTGTTAAACTAAAAAATTTATTACTACAAGATATTAATTTGCCTGACAATGAGTACGATTATTGTGTTGCTCATGCATGTATTCATCACAGTTCTAAACCTCATAATTCTATTCTTGAGATGTATAGAGTTTCAAAAAAAGGATTTTTAGTAATTGAAGCTAATGATTGCTTTTTGACACGTTTAGCATGCAAACTAGGTTATGCAGAAGAATTTGAAAAAAGTGCTGTTGTTAAGAATAAAACTCATGGAGGTGTTGATAATACGAATATTCCTAATTATGTATTTAGATGGACTGAAAGAGAAGTTTACAAACTACTTTCTTCCTATAAACCAAACATAAAACATAAAATTATTTTTAATTATGCGAATGATATTAAGTTTACTAACAGATTTATTATAAAAATATTTTTTAAAATTTTTTTTATGATTTTTAGTAAACAACAGAATCTTTTTTCTTTTTTCGTAAAAAAGACTAATTTTCCTCAATAAATTTAAGATAACCAAATTTATTTTTTTCAATTAAAAAGTTATGATTATCATTAATCTTGCATATTGGCTGTATATCGTAACAAAAACCATTATTACCTGTATTTCTGTAAACTTTCATATTACCAACATTTTTAACATAATTAAAGTTTTCATAATTATAGTTTCTCAAAAAAATATTCTTATCAAAAACATAATTCAGATTTTCATAGTTTTTAAAAAGTAAACCAACGAGAATAAATAAAAAAAATATTTTTATCTTAATAAAATATTTATAAATATATTTTGGTATTAAACTAACAATTAATAAAATTGGTAAAGTAATAAATAAACCTAAGATAAATCTTATATCTGGGGCTTGTAACCAAAGAACAAAACAAAGAATATGTGCAAGTATTAGCAATAATATATTTTTTTTAATTTGTTTCATCTTGGGAATATTAAATATAAATGGAATAATAATGATAAAAATAATTATGAAAAAGATTTGTGTTAGTGAATTGCTTAAGAAATAATTTTTAAACCAAGGTATAAACCATTCATAGGTGTAAATTGAGTAATTAAGATCCATAAATTTTTCATTTGTTGGGGCAGTTCTTGCAAAAGATTTTACTATATTGCTATATTCATTTATATTTTCTGGAGATAAATAATTTTTGAGGCCAAAGCAGGTAAATTTTACTGGAAACAGCATACAACCGTTATTTACTAAACTTCTAACAATCCATAAAAAAAATGAAGATACAATAAATAATTTAAAAAAAATTTCTTTAAAAAAAAATTTTTTTTGAAATTCTAAAAAAATTGGTAATAATAAAATTGGAAAATAACTTATTCTACAAAATACAACTAATGTTGATAATATCAAAATATATCTTCTATATTCCACTCTACTAAATTGAAGATTCTTTAAATAAAAATAAATAAGTAAAATGAAGAATATCATTGCTGGAAACTCTGAGCCTAAAGAGCCTAAATGCATTAAAATTATTCCATTTCCAAAAGGATGAATTAAACTATAAAAAAGAACAAATAAACTGCTTAAAATAATAAATATTTTATAATCTTTTATTTTTTTTTCAAAAGAATTTAATACTTCACTTATTAGAATATAAACTGGTATAAAGTTAAATAATAGTGCATAAGTTAATTCGAAAATTTTTATATTCCCCAGACTTAAAAATAATTGCCATGGTGAAACCATTGCCATTCTGTCATCTAATAGAACTAAGTTCATAACTATTTTATAATTATAATTCCAATTTAATAATTGATGATGATATAGCTGGGTATCGTAGGTTGGTCCGTTTGATGAGTTTATTAATATAACTAAAAAATTGATTAATAATATTAACCTAAAATTTTTAAGCTTTATTATTTTTTTTTTTAGGTAGAAAATAAACAAAAAAAAACCAATCAAGAAGATTGGATAAACTATAATTTTCAAAGCTAAAAAAAAATGCAAAAGCAAAAGTAATGTGACTAAAAAAAATATACCATAAAGTATATCTATATTTCTAACCTCAATATCTACATTTTTTAATTGAATACTTTTAGTGGTTAATAGTTTAAAAAAAGCAGAATAGCCATATAAGGAAGTAAGTAAAAATATAAAAGAAAAGAATGCAACAAACATATTTAATTTAGTTGAGTTTTAACCCTTTTGAAATTTTTTTGCCAAATTCACTGTTCACATCTATCCAACAATTTATTTTACTTCTACTCTCTAAATAATCAAAAAAATAACCTTTTTTAAATTCTGGTTTTAAATTCACTCCTGTTGCTATAATTGGCGCACATCTATCTTTGTTTACATGAATTATTTCTAAAGGTTCAAATTTAATAACCCACGAAAATATATTTATAGCTATTAATATTAAAATAATTTTTTTATTAAAATATTTATAAATCAAATAATAAAAAAAAATTAATGATGGTTGTAAATATGATAATTCAGCAGGAATATATAAAAAAATTAAGAGATTTGCTGCTATCAGATAAAAAATTAATTTTTCCTTTGGTGCAGAAAATTTATTATATTTTTTTGCACAGAAAAAATAAATTAGTAAAAGCAATTGAATAAAACCAATTGTTACACTTGTTTTGTAAATAAACCTTGCAAAATACCCTAAGAAACCTGACTCTGGTCTTCCTGCGCGTAACCAATCAAGTCCTAGTTCACTGTATATCCACACGGGAACATAAAATAAACATCCAACAAAAATTGATGACAAAATTATTTGTATTTTTCTTGATTTTGCTAAAACAAAATCTAAATCACTAAAATAAATGACAATTAAAACAAATGGTGCAAAATTAATTCTTGTGCCAATGCATATTCCAAATAAAATTACTGCTAGTTCAATTTTATTTTTCACCAAGAAGTAGTATCCAGATGAAAAAAATAAGAAAGCAATTGAATAGTCAACGGGTTCGAGGTTATCAAAAAAAAGAATTGGACTAGAAATTATTAATAGTAAAAATAAAAAAAAATTATTTTTTTCTACTTTTTTTTCAAAACTACAGAAAAAAAAGAAACCTCCTAAAATAAAACATGCAAATATGACTAAGTTAATTGCAAAACTACCAAAATATAAAGATATAAAGCCAATAATAAATTCTGCTACGGGATAACCAGTAAATCTACTGGTCATAAAATTTCCATTTAAAAAATTTAAAAAGGTACCGATCATTGGTAGCGTATCTTCATCGGAGCCATATCCACCAATAAAGCAAAGGTAAAACCCTAGTAGTATCGTCAGTGAAAGAATAGTTTTTATAGTAAGGTTAGTGTACATTGTAAATGTGCTAATGTAATTATTTATTCAGTAGACACAACATAAAATTAATATGTATAATTTAGAAAATATATTTATACCTTTTTTTTCTCCAATTATATCGATAATAATATTCTTTGGACTCCATTTTTTTGGTAAAAAAATAGTTAACTTTCTTAAATTAGAAGAATTAATATCTCGCATCTCAAATTCTTCATTTCAATACTCTTTGATAGGTATAGTTTTTACAACTTTTTTTTTATATCCAATTATAATTTTAAATAAATTTAATTTAATTTTTATTAGTTTTTTATCTTATCTACTTATATTTTTTGGTATTTTTTTTTTAATAAAAAAATTTAGAAAGACTCCCATAAAATTTAATGAATTAAACATTGAAGCAAAGATAATATACTTAATAATTATTGGGTATGTTTTGCTTGCATTATCTCCGACAACAAATGCTGACTCTTTAGATTATCATCTTGGTATTCCAATGTATATTTTGAACAATGAAATTTATCCAAATTTTAAATTTTGGTTCCATTTTGCTATTTCAGGATCTGGGGAAATTTTTTATATTTTATCACTAATAAATCATGCAGAGCAACTTCCTGCTTTAACACAGATATCAAGTATTCTTAGTCTATTAGGAATAATTTTAAAACGTACAAAATTATCTGAAAATAAAAATAATTATAAATTAGCTCTGATAATGATTAGCTGTCCAGTTTTAATATTTTTTGCGGCTTCGGCAAAAGTCCAATTAATTTATGTGGCAGGCTCATCACTTATTTTTACTCTAATTTTTTTTAGTAATGAAAAAGAAATATTAAGTAAAAATTTCTTTATTTTTACAACCATCATTTTAATAACAGCAATAAGTGCAAAATTTTCATTCGTTTTAAGCTCAATATTACTATGGAGTTATATATTTTATATTTCTTTAAAAAAAAAATTAACTTTTCATTTATTATTAATTTCTTTTATTGTGTTTAGTTATATATTTGTTCCGAAAATAACTCATAGAATTGATCTTTATAATTTGGATTTTTTGCAATCAATAATTTTTCCTTTACCTATAAATATGTATGGTTATTCTCAATTATATAATTCGTTAACTTCATGTGGTTACAATGGATGCTTTCCATACTGGCTGGTTTTCCCAAAAAATTTGGGGACTTTTACTGAAAGCCTTGGTATCGGCAGTCTAGCTATCTTTATTTTAAATTTTAAAAAAGATAATAAGTTAATTATAATATTATTATTAATATCAGTACAAATTATTGCCTCGCATTCTTTTGGTCCTAACAATGCCAGATGGTATTTAGAACCATTTATGTGGTCATTAATTACATTAAAATATTACGGTATTAAAAATAATAATATTGAAAAAATTTTTTACAAATTGGGTTTTTTACAGTCAATTTTGATAATTGCTCCAATAATTTATGGTGTTTATTCGTTAACTCCTGGAAGTCTCTCAGAAAATTCTCGTTTTAAAGTTATGACTAAAAATGCTGATGGCTATGAATTATTTAAATGGGTGAATGAGATTAGAAAAAAAGATGATATTATTTTATCAACTCACAGATCATTTTCACTTGGAGGACATAATGTAATACCAGGTGACATCCTAATGTATATAGAGCCAAATGATAAAAGAGCTATAGTGTATTTTGAAGAAATAAAAAAATTAAAACCAAATCTAATATTGTTTTACGACGATAAAAAGTATTTTAAAAGTCTAAAAAATTGTATTGGAAAATTGTTACATTTTAAAAAAAATGTTGCCAAAAAAGCTTCAAGAAATCCCTTTAATAGAGTTTCAAGAAATTATGATGGATTCATTTATGAATTACATTATGAAAAATTGCCATTTTGTTTAGTAAAAAATTAATTTTTTTTTAAAAAAAGATAATTTTCTATAACTAGTGCATCAATTTCTGTTAAGGAAAATGATTTAAAGACATCATCAGGTGATAAGCAAATAGGTTCATCAATATTCAATGATGTATTCAATAGTAGAGGGTTATTTGTGATTTCATTAAATCTTTTAAGTAAATTAAAAAATTTTTTATTATTTTGTTCATTCACAGACTGAATTCTGGAAGATCCATCCACATGGACTATTGCTGGATATTTTTCTTTTGTTACAGATTTTGCTTGAAATACGAAATTCATATTAGGAAAATTATTACTGTCAGTTTCAAACAAGTCTGTTACATAATCCTGCAATACAGAGGCTGCAAAAGGTCGAAATTGTTCCCTCAACTTTATTTTTGTATTTAAAATTTCTTTTCCATCTTTAACTGCTGCATCAATTAGAATACTCCTATTGCCAAGCGCCCTTGGTCCCCATTCGAGTCTGTCTTGAAACCAACCCACAACTTTTTTATTTTTTAATAAATTAACTGTTTTATTTATAACCTCGTCAAAATTTTTAAATTTCTCAATGCTAAAGCTATCTAAAATCTTTTGATTTTTTGAAATCGAATTTTCAATTTCATTTTCTGAAAAAGAAGGTCCAAGAAAGTAATTACTGAATCTTGGAAATTTATTTTTTTTTTCTTTACTTAAAAATCTTAATGCTGACCCTAATGCCCCACCTGCGTCTCCAACATTTGCATGAATATGAATATTTTTGAAATTATTCTGTTCAATAATTTTACCATTAAGAACTGAATTAAAAATACATCCTCCTGATAAACATAGATTCTCTGATATATTTTCTAAATATAAATTATGAGTAATTTTTAGAATTATTTCTTCAAACCTATTTTGTAATGAGGACGCTATATCTTTATGATTTTGTGTTACCTCTTCATTATATTTTCTAGATTGTCCTAATAAATTATCAAGATTTTTTGAAAATAAATTTTCAAATACTGGCTTTTCCGATAAACCTTCTTTAAATGATAATTTTTTTTGATGAACAAAGTATTCTAAATTAATTTCAAAGTTATATGGTGGTTTAAATATTATTAGGTTCTCAAATTCCTTTTTATATTTTGGCTCTCCATAAGCTGCTAAGGCCATGACTTTATATTCGTCACCATATTTTTTAAATCCTAAAAATTGTGTAATTGCTTGATAAACTATTCCTAAAGAATGAGGGTACAGATTTTTACTTGTAATACTTACTTCATTGTTCTTACAATATGATATTTCCATTGAAGAAAAGTCACCAGTTCCATCAATTGATAAACCAACTGCATTATCAAATCCAGAAGTGAAATAACTACTTGAAATGTGGGCCTCATGATGGGGAATAAATTTAATTTTTTTCTCACAATTTATGCCAAAGTAATCAATAAATAAATTTGATAAAGATCTTTTACTATACAAATTAGCAATCTTATTTAGTAAATTTGATGATTGCAAATTAGATAATAGAAACTTTGTTCTTTCAAATAAATTATATTTTAAGTTATAATTAACTGTAATGTAATCTACTTCCTCAAGATTAACACCTGCATGTTTTAAACAATAATTAATTGCATTAAATGGAAATCCCGTGAAATGTTTTATTCTAGTAAATCTTTCCTCTTCACAACACACCTCAATTTTATCATTTATCACTATACATGCTGAGGTATCTGCGTGAAATACATTTATTCCTAAAACTATCATTTAACTACACTTGTTCTTGAAAAGTGTAATACAACTATTAAGGCAACAGCAATTAAAAATCCACCATTAAAATACCCCGCTCCTCTAATTAATTGAGTAATTATTATTGGTAATAAAAAAACTTTTATATTGTAATCAACTTTATTATCAAATGATATTTTAAGAAGAAACAAAAATAGAAAAATACCAAAAACACCAAATTCCACTATTATCTTAAAAAAATTATTTGAGCCATCAACAATATTATAATATATTGTTTCAGGGTTTATATATGGTACTCTAAACTTGTATTTATCATAAGCTAAATCATAATTTGATTGACCCCAACCAAAAATTTCATTTTGAATTGACTCCAAACTAATGAAAAAAGACCTAATGAATACTTGTGTTGTTAAATTTACTGACATATTTTTTTTAATAACTTTAAACTTTTCGGGATTTATATCCTCAAGATTTCTTTCTAATTTTTTCATTTTTTTTTCTTGATTGCGAATTTGATTAATTATTGTAGATTTCTTGTTTTCGTTATTTTTAGAATTTAGATCATGAATTAGTTGAGATAATAACACCTGTGCTCGCCAATAAGACTTTAGTAAATTGGCATATTCGAGATTCACTTCATTTGAAAATGAAGTATTCTTTTTATCATCGGAGTTTAATAAAGTATTCTTTTTATCATCGAAATTTAATAAAGTGTTCTTTTTATCATCGGAATTTAATAAAGTATTCTTTTTATCATTGTAGACGCTTGAGTGTATTTTACTAAATGAATCAGTTACAATTGGAATATCTGAAAATCTTGATTTGCAAGTACTATCTGAAAATAAAAAAAAAATTGAAATAAATAAAAATGTTAACAGATAGATAACATTCTCCTTATTAATACTCTTTAAGGAACATGCAATTAAAGCAATAGAGCTAAAAACAAAACCAGCAAAATACGTTGTCGAAGAGTTAAATAAAAATACTAAACAAGCAAATATATAAAGAAATTTTTTTAAAATTTTCGTCTCAATAGAACACAAGTAGAGCAAATATGCATGAGTAGCAACTGCTACCATCCCAAAATGTGAATTTTCAGAAAAAATAATATTTTGTCGGAACAAGCCCTCTCTAAAAGAACACATTGAAAATTTACCCTCAAAATTAAATTCAAATGTATTTAAATTTACTAAAAAGTCATAAAAAGTAATAAGTAAATAGATTATTGTAAAAGATATTATCAAAAATTTTATTTGTTTTATTATTTCATTTTTAAATAGAATACAAAATATAATAATAGAGAAAAAACCGAAAAATTTAAAAAATTTTATTTGAGGTATATTACCAATGTTAAAATTATATTGTTTAAGAAAAAAAAATATTAATACAAAACAAAATAAGGAAAAATAAAAAAGATTTTTTTTTTTAATCTGCAATTTTTCTTTTTTAATAATATATAGAGATATTGGTATAATAATAATTATAAATATATTAAAATCTAATAGTGTATAACTCCATAAGTAAAAATATGAAAATAGTGTAACAAAAATTGAAATATTTAAAACATTTGATAAGTTGATATGTTTCAGGAACTCACTTTTCATAACGAATTTAAGTGGACTAGATAAGTTAATTTTTAGTTATCTAAGTCTTAATTTTTCGAATAATTGCATATATGGAATAAATAATCAAAATATTAAACAAAATCGTTAATAAAATTAAATAGGTGTTTAAAGGTAAATATCCAAAATTGGACAATCTATAAGCTAGTACCTGAGAAATTAAAGAACTAAAAATAATATTACTAAATAACCTTCTTAAAATTGCAATCTCAATTAAAGAAATTAATAATCCCAAAAACAAACAAGTAGTGAATAAAAATATCAATGAGCCACTATAATATAAATATGCAATAATACCTGGTACTTTTATGAAAAAAATATTTTTAGCATTTGATTGGGTCAGATCATGACTCTCTTTTTTTACAACACTTGAAAAAAAAGTATCTTGAATATTTTTATTTTTTTTGGTTTCTTTAAAAGATTCAAATAGTAAATTGTAATTAAGTTTATTAAATTTTATAACTGCTGAAACACTTTCTATTCCCACAAAACGCTGCGATAATAAAAGTATTACTTCCTTTCCAAGTAAATATAATTTATTAGATTTTAAATTATAACCTAGATTTTGATTTAAATGTGTCTCAGGATAATTATTTTCTGTTTCAACATTAAAATATTTTTTCTCTCTCAAATCCTTTACCAAAAAAATTGAAATTAAAAAAAAATAGAAAATAATAAAAATAAAAAAATAAATTTTTTATAGATTTTTTTTATTTTTATTGATTGATTTAATTTATATATACCGACAAAAATTGCCATCGAATTTACAAACATACCTCTACTTAACATTGATATAGATGATAAAAAATTTTCAAAAATTGATATTATAATTAAAGATATAATTATTTTTTTTTTTTTTATTAACGCATGATAAATAAGAATTGATGAAAAAGAAGTGAAACCAAAAAGTAGTAACCATTTAACTATTGGATTTAATATAATCAGAGATTTATAGTCACTTATAACTCCTCTTTGATAAATAGAATATTTAAAATTAAAAAATGCAACTACGACAAAAATAAATGAAAAAAAAATTAAAATTAATATTTTATTGTTACTAAATAAATTTGAAAGAAAGTCAAAACTATTGTTTTTCTTGCTTTGAGTAAGTTTTAAAGGGAAAAATATATAATTTAGAAAGCTTGAAATCACAAAACCTAAAATTCCAATTGTTGATACAAATAAAGTTCTATTAATATGTTTAACGCTATTATCAGTTTCAGCTAATTCAAAATAATTTAGATCAAAAAATAAATAGGACGAAACGAACTTTAACCAAAAACCTAGCCATAAAAAAATAGACATAAAAATATGAAAACTACTTAATTTTTTTTTAAAGCTAAAAAATAAATAAAAATTTGTTACTAAGGTAAATAAAATAAAACTTAATTTATCTAGATCTGATTCAATAATTATATAAATTGAAATAATTAATATTATTAAAAAAAAAAATTGTATAACTAATCTCATGAATTTATTTTTTTATCATAAAATAGTAAATGGTATAATAAAAAATAAAGGAAATTATTGAACAAATTAAATATGCTGTATTCAAGTAATTCAAATAAAAGTAACCTATTGTAGGAACCACGAGAGAAATTAATATTCCATACAAAACATCTAAATAAAATATTAAGTTACTATTTTTGACTGAAATAAAAATAATATTTAGTCTGATAAACATTGCAGGAAACATTATAATAGTACCTACAAGCGAATATATTAGCAATTTGTATATTTCATAATTTAAAGCAAAAATATCAAAAATTGGAATACTTATATTTATTAGGTACCGCAAAAGAAAAATCATTACAATTGTTGTAACAGTTAAAGCAAAATATAATTTTTTAAAAATTAATTTTTTTTCTTTAATAATCGTCATGCCCAAAAAATTATTTAAAAAAGTGCTTGGAAATGAGGCTATAGCAAATACAAGAAAAAAATAGATTGCCACCTCTTCTGATAAAAATTTTATTAGAAAGAAACGCCAAACGAATACACTTAAAAGAAATGAAAAAGATGAAAAAAAAGTAGATGAAAGAATATTATCATATAAAGAATTTTTAAAATTTTTTATATTTAGATATTTTAATATTTGAATATTAGTAAAAATATTTTTAATTTGTTTAGAAAAAAGAAAAATAATAAATGATATTATTATATAAATGAAGAATTTCCCAAATAACAGTTCATCCAAAATTATAGAAAAAAAAAGCAAAACCATAAGTAAAATAAAATAATATGAAAAATTATAATTTTTTTTAAGTTCACTTTCTGCAATAAAAATTTCGTTTATCCATAAAGATGAAAAAAGGAAAAATAATATAAAATTAGTAACACTAAATAAATTAGATATATTTAAATAAAGAAAAAAAATTATTGAAATTGGTATTACAAAAATTATCCTGAATATTAAAGTTTTATTAATTAATTCTTTATTCTTTGTAACTAAAATTAAATTTCTTTTATTAGAAGAAAAAATTTGCAATAAAACTAGGATAAAACTTGAAATAAGTGCTAATTCTGCTGCTTTATTCGTTTGTCCTAAGAAAAAATAAATAAACATTAATGCTGTCGAGAGAAAACTGTTTAATAAATAAGAAATTGAAATTAAAGAAATTTTTGGCATTTTATTAAATTGACATTATTTATATTTATTCTTGAAAAAATCTAATATTTTAAAATGAATCTTGTAAATATAATATACAAAAAAAAATAAATTATAGTTCTTAAATAATATTTTAAAATCTTGAGTAACCTTACGAATAAAATTTTTTTTTTTAGTACTTAAACCCTCATTTTTCATATAAAGAAAAAAATTATCCACATAAATGTGTTTTAAGCTATTGATATGAGATAATCTGATCAAAAAATCTGTATCGCTAGAAATATCATATTGTGTATCATAATAGTTTAGCTTTTCGATTAATTTTTTTTTAATTACTAACGAAGTATGCGGGATTTTCAAAACAGAAAATTTGTTTATTTTTTTTATAGGATGTCTCCATACTCTATTTATTAATTTTCTATTATTAACTATTTTATAATACATTATGTTACCTGATATGAAATCAGGCTTAGTATTTAAATTTCTACTAATATTTTTTAAAACATTGTTTTTTTTAAAAATATCCCCAGAGTGAATTAAAAAAATGTAATTGCCAGAAGATAATTTGATCGCTTTATTAATACCATCATATAAATTTAAATCATTCTGCCTAAAAATTTTAATTTTTTTTTTATATTTATTAATTTTTTTTGACGTTCCATCTTTTGAGTTTCCATCAAAAATTATGTATTCAAAATTACATTTTTTTTGATTTAAAACTGAATTGATAGTTTTTTGTATATTATTTTTGTCATTTTTTACTACTGTAATGACAGATATTCTATTTTTCATAATTATAAGTTTTCTTAAAAAACTCATAAGTCTTTAATACTGACTGATCAAAATCCAAACTTGATGACCATCCTAATTTTTTAATTAAACTATTGTCTAATTTCTTTCTCTTAACTCCATCAGGTTTTGTTTTGTCATATTTGATTTTACAATTATAATTTAAAAGTTTCATAATTTTTTTTGCATACTGCGTGATTGTATATTCTGTATCTGTCCCAATATTAATTAAATTATACTTGTGATTTTTTTTTAACAAATAAACACATGCATCTGCTAATTCTTCAGAATATATTACCTCTCTTAACGGTTTCCCAGAACCCCAAAGAATAATCCTTTTTTTTTTTTTTATTTTTGCAATGTGTATTTTTTTTATAAGAGCTGGAATAAAATGGCTTGACTTTAAATTATAGTTATCGTTCGCTCCAAATACATTACATGGCATTACAGAAAAATAATTTAGTTTATGTTGATTTGAGTAAAATTCACATAACTTTATACCTGAAATTTTTGCCATAGCATAAGCTTCATTGGTTTTTTCTAATTTTCCACTTAACAAATAATTCTCTTTTATGGGTTGCTTACAATCTTTAGGGTATACACAACTTGATCCAAGAAATAATAAATTTTTTACTCCAGATAAATATGAACCGTGAATTAAATTTAATTCTATTGATAAATTATCATAAATGAAGTCTGCTGGAAATGATTGGTTTGCAACAATTCCTCCTACTCTTGCGGAAGCAATAATCACATAATCTGGTTTGATTTTTTTTAAAAAATTAAAAGTTTTTTTTTGATCAGTAAAGTTTATTTTTTTTTTTCTAGTGACAATTATATTATTAAATCCATTTGATTTAAGTTTTTCAAGAATTGAAGACCCTACAAGGCCAGAACTACCAGCTAAAAAAATCTTGCTATTTTTATTCATTAATACTTATTATTTCTTTTTCAAAATCAATAATCTCTTGTATTAAATTATTTAAACTAGTTTCTGGTTTCCATTTAAGTATTTTCTTTGCTTTTTTTGGATTACCTTTTAAACTATTTACCTCTGTTGGTCTAAAATATTTTTTATTACACTCAATTATTATTTTTCCATATTTATCAATACCTTTTGTATTTACTCCAGATCCTTTCCAAAAAATATTCATATCTAGTTTTTTAGAGGCTAAATTTATAAATTGCTTTATCGTATATTGATTTCCTGTCGCAATAACAAAATCTTTAGGTTTTTTTTGTTGTAACATAAGCCACATTGCTTGAACATAATCCCTTGCATGACCCCAATCTCTTTTCGAATATAAGTTTCCTAATATTAATTTTTTCTCCTTGCCATATTTAATTTTAACTAAACCGGATATAATTTTTCTCGTAACAAATGTTTCTCCCCTTAATGGGCTTTCGTGATTAAATAATATGCCGTTACAAGCAAATAAACCATAAGCCTCTCTATAATTTGTGGTTATCGAGTGAGCATAAAGCTTTGCAGCTGCATAGGGACTCCGAGGGTAAAAAGGTGTTTTCTCATCTTGATAATTTTTATCACTTTTACCAAAAAGTTCAGATGTGCTCGCTTGGTAAAATTTTATTTTTGGATTAAAATTTTTTATGCATTCTAAGATTCTTAATGTCCCAAGAGCAACAGTGTTTGCGGTATATTCGGGTTGTTCAAAAGAAACTTTTACATGTGATTGCGCAGCTAAATTATAAACTTCACTAGGTGAAACTTTTTTTATAATTTTTTCCAACGACAATGAGTCAGTCATATCTCCATGATGTAAAAAAAACTTACTTCTAATTTTTAATGGATCGTTATAAATATCATCTATCCTCCAAGTATTTATAGATGATGACCTTCTTTTTATACCATGTACTTGATAACCTTTTTGTAATAAAAATCTTGCCAAATATGCTCCATCTTGGCCGGTAATTCCTGTGATGAGTGCAATTTTATTTTTCATCTATTTGTATTTTTTTTTTAAATAAAATATAAGGGAAATACATAGCCAAAAATAAAAGGAATTAAAAGTAGAAAAAAAAGAGCCTGATGGTTTAAAGGGGAAAACATACGATAAAAGAAATAATAAAATGTATATTAAGATAGTATTATTTTTACCTCTATATCTCGTAGCAGAGATTACAGCAGAAAAAATTATGATTATAAAAAACAGATAACCGAAAATTCCTGCTTCTGATAAAATTTCCAAATGTAAATTATGTGGATGGCTACTGCATCTTGACATTGATGAGAAAGAATTAATATCTTCATATTTTTTACAGGTATTTCTGTAGGACTTTAAACCAGCACCAAATAAAGAATTATCAAGAAATATTGAAATTGCAGTCAAATAGTGTGCACCATATTGACTGTCAATCAAATTATTATACCACTTATTAGTTAAATTATTTTTTTCTCTGAAAGAAATAACTTTTATTACATTCAATCTTCTTAATTTTAATTTATTAATTTCATTATTTAAATTTATTATTATTAAATTTGAAAAAAAAATTTTTTCTTCATAATTTTTTTCTTTAAAAAAATTTTTATTTTGCAACGATGAAATATATGTATCTATGCCTAAGTTTTTAAATTTTTCTGATCTTTTTTCCTCACTATTAATATAAGATGTTATAAAATTTTTTTTTTGAGAGTCTTTGATTAAATAGTTATACATGTTTTCATGATGAGACAAATTTTGATCTAATGATGGCAGGTCAAGCTCTGACGTAGAAAAAATATTTTTTACATTTTCTATATACCTTTGTTTTAAGATAACTGAGCTAAACATACTTACAGAAAAAAATAAGATAGAAATAATTAAACCACTTATAAAATAAAATCTTAGGTATTTATTAAAAATAGAATTTAAAAAAATTATAATTAAAAAAATAATAAACGGTGTTCTATCGCCCGTAAGAAAGATTGAAAAACCAAAAAAAATTAAAAATATAATGAAAAAAGACAAGTTTTTGTTATTTATTAGCAAACTTAATAATCCAATTAGACCAAAATAAAGAATAAAAGTTCCAGCCACTAATTCTTTACCAAAAAAACTTGAGTTTCTTTGACATGACATTTCGCAAGGAAAACCTAGAATATTGAAGCCAAATATAAATTGGAAGATAACGTCAATAGAAAAAATAGTTGCTATAAAAAGATAAAAATAAAAAATTTTATTTAAGTTGAAGTTTAATCTCGGTAGAATAAATGCAATAGTTAAAAATAAAAAAATAAATCTAATATAAGAAATTGATTTAATGATCTGGATTTCCTCACCGTGTATGAAGAATGAGATAAATACAAGATAAATCCAAAAAAATATAATTAAAATTACTACTGTATTTTCAAAAAGACTATAGAATTTATTCCTTATAACAAAAAAAATAAAATAAATTGAGATTATTACCAAACTTAAATTCATTAAAAATGAACTTAGTAGAAAAAGAGGAAATAGATAAAATATTATGATAATTAATTTGTCATAGGTTGATTTTCCATCACCTTCTGGTATAAAAATATTTCTTATCATTCTTTGTTTATGGATTTAAACTTAAATTTTAATTTTATTATTACCATTATAGGTATCATTATTTTTTTTTTAATCAAAAAAAATAACAAATTTATTAGTGAAAAACTTGGATTAATTGATTATGCATCCCAAGAAAAAATCCATAAAAAAAATACCTCTCTGATTGCAATATTTCCATTCTTTATACTTTTTTTAATAATTCATTTATTTCTATTTTTTAATTATCAATACAATATTGACACGATTTTAATTTTCGTTTTTGCTATAGGAAGCTTTTTAATTGGTATTTTTGACGATAAAAAAAATTTAGGTTACTCAATAAAGTTTATATTTTTTGGAGCTCTTATTTTATTTATTCTTTTGATGTCTAATAATTTATTATTAGAAAGATTTTATTTCAGCACTTTTAATAAATTATTTTTAATAGGTGAATTAAATTCTACACTAGTTACTACACTTTGTTTATTATTGCTAATAAATGCAATAAATTTAAGTGATGGTATTAATGGTCTTTGCTCTGGGATTATATTGATATGGTTACTTTATTTTCAAATAAATTTTGATCAATATATTAATCTTTATCCATTAATAGCTCTGCTTTTTATTACTACTATATTTATATATAAGGGAATTTTTTTTTTAGGAAATGCCGGATCTCATTTTTTAAGTTCCTACGTCGGAATTATTTCAATTTACTGTTACAATCAAAATCTAGACATTTACTTTAATAAATCATTATCTGTAGAAGATATTTTTATAGTTTTTATGCTTCCAGGGTTTGATATGTTACGACTATTTATTGTAAGAATATCAAATAAAAAAAATCCTTTCTCCTCTGATTTGAATCACCTTCATCATCTATTAATAAAAAAATTCTCTTTAATAGAAACTTTAATTATATATATATTATCAATTGTTTTACCAATTCTTGCTAATCACTTTGAACTAATGCCTTCATATTTAATAATTCTGATATTTGGTACATTTTATTTATTTGGACTTTATAGTTTAAAAAAAATCAATTGATCATTTTTTTTAATAGTATTTTGGCTTTAAGTTTCATACTGCTTTTGTGTTTTTTATATATGTAGTTATTTAATTCACTATGAAATTTTAATTTTCCAAAATCTCTGAAATTAATATTTGAATTTATAAAATTTATATGTTCTTTTTTAAAAATATTTAAAGTGTGAGTTGCATTTATACCATAACCGTTATTTTTACTTAGAGAAAATCTAGGATTAATTGAATATAAATTATTTTTAATACAATGATAATTAAATCTCACAGCCCAGGAATTTATCAAATTTAATTTTTGAGCTAAAAGTAAACTTAAAATATCATCTCCTACTTTATATGAAGATGATTTAAATTTCTTTAAACTTTGACTAGTTGGATTTTTCCATTTTACTTTTTGCCAAACATGTTTCCATGTTCCCCAAGACCAGCTACAATGCCTATGTGTTTTGTACCATTTTAAATTTTTTAATTTTTTAAAATTATGAGCGTATGAGTAACCAGAGATACTTCCAATAAATTTATCGTTTTTAAATTTATTTAATAAAATATTAATAAATTCTAAACAATTAATGTCAATTTCTAAATCATCTTCAAGAACTATAATAGCTTCATGTTTTTTTAAAATACTACTAACACCATTAATTATATTTTTTGCTAAACCAAAATTTGTTTTTCTTTTGATTATTTTTTTCCTTATTTTAAATTTTTGAATTATTTCTATATTGTCCTTAATTTTTCTTACATCAGATATATAATTTTTTTTAGGACCGTCGCAAAAGAAAAAGTAGGTAAATTTTTCAAAATTTTTATTTTTTTTTATACTATTAATCAAATCATTTGTTTTATTAGGTCTATTATATGAAAAAATAACTACAGGATAATATTTGTATTTCATTTTATAAATTTTCTGAAAAATTTAATTATAAACTGTTTAAAATTTAATGGCATATGTTCCTCGGGAGTATTTAAAACTAAGTTATTACTCATGAGTATAAATTTATTTGTTTTTTGATTAATTTCTTGATTTAAATTTATATGCTCTGAATTTATTTTTTTTGTCTTTTTATTTACGTAATTTCCTAAAAAATAATCTTTATAAAAATATATTGTTAGTCCATTATGAGAGGACACCGTATCTACATCTCTCATATTTGTAATTTTTTTTTGAAAATCATATATGTGTTTTTTTCTCGTAGTATAAGCATTAATGATATTTATTTCAGTTTGAATATCATAAATATCAAATTCAAAATAATCCTTAATAATCAGAGGTAACAAATCATAGTAATAAGGTTTTGACTTTGCTGAAATACCAAAATATTTATTTTTTTTTATTTTCAATAAATTTATAGCATTTATATATTGATCAACATTAATTCCTTGACTAATCACTTCATCCAAATCGACTATTTTTATAAAATCAGAAGAAATTTTATTTTCATTTATATAATTTTTTAAGTATTCTCTTCCAGCTGTAAGTCTTAATATTCTATTTTTGTATTTTTTTAAAAAGTCAGTCTCAAGAAAGATAAATTTATAATTTTTAATTTTTAATTTTGTTAAATAATTTCTAGATCCATCTGTAGATGAGTTTTCACCAATAATTAATAATATTTTAAAATTTTTTAAAGAGAGTTTTTCTATAGAATTTAAAAATTTATCGATAGTTTTTATAACATTTTTAGCTAGACCTAAAAAAATTATATCATAATGTATTTTCATTTTTTTTTTTATCTAAAATCTCTATAATTTGTTCTTTAGACCACATGGACATATGTCTTTTGTCTTTACCTTTATCATCCATGGGATAATCAATAATATTTACAATTGTTTCCCTGGGTAAATTAAATGGCTTAGAAAAAAGATCTACCATCCTGTACTCGCCAGTAATTATATCTTTATTATCAAAATTATTATTATTTATTGTATGAGAGATAAATAAGTATTTTATATTTGAAGATGCAAAATTTTTTAAGGTTTTAAAGATATCTTCATTTGAAAAATGAATTATACAATCTCTACAGAATAGTATATCTGCATTTGGAAGCTTATCCTTAATAATATCCAATTTTTTAAATTTAATATTTACATCCTCATATTTTTTATTTAATAATTTTATTAATTCTGGAACAATGTCAGCACCAATATAATTAATTTTTTTATTTTTTAAGAACTCTTTCATCCAATAAAAATCTCCACAAGGTAGGTCTAGAATTTTATTTAACTCATACTTATTTAATATTTTTTCTAATTCTTTTCTTATGTTTTCGGTAAAATCTAATGTAGATCCTGTGCCACTTTTTGACTCTCTTGATGCCCAATAGTTAGTTTTATAAATAATTGAAAATTTTTTCTCGATATCAATTTCTTTCTCAATATACTTTTTTTTTAAAAAAATTATTTTAATTAAGTTAAAAAAGGAAATTATTTTTCTTATTATCATAAAATTTTTCGGATAATTTTTTTTAGCTTATTAGTATACACGTTTTGTAATGAAAAAACTTTTGATTTATACATTTTCTTAATTTCATTATAATTTAATTCATTTACTTTTAATTGAGAAAGGAAAAGCTTATCAGATGGCAAATGAATAAGAAAATTTTTTAAATAATAGTCCAATTTTTTTAATTTTTTTTTTGTGTTAATGCTCCAATATCTACCTATAACTTTTTCACCACTAACATCATAAAATTTTATTTTATTCTCAATCTTAATTGACTGTAGAGCTGAATTAAGTAACATTTCATCACCTATGTGATGTACTGAATCAATATTTTTTAAATAATTTGGATAAAACATCTTTATTTTTTTACTTATATATTTGAAAAAAATTTTATCACCAAATATAAATTCTCCTCCGTACCAATTTGGATAATTATTAGTTAATTGATTACATTTATACAAACTATTAATAATTTTTTGGTTTAAATTTTTATCTTTTCTATCATTTAGATCAAATACTAAATTAAGTTTTTTCCTCGCTGCAGTTTTAAGAAATGTTGGAATTTTATTAATCGCTAAAATATCTAAATCAAGCAAACAGGATATCTGATTTTTTTTTTGTAAGTATTTTATTACATCAATCTTAAAATGTGCTGTGAAGAAATCAGTATTATAATTTACTACTTTTTTAAATTTAATTTTTTTAACCGGATAGTCATAGTTAACAAGATCTTTTAACCTCTTTTGGTTATTGGTAATTAATATAAAATCTAAATTTTGTTTTTTTAATGAGTGAGCAAGATTTAGTGCATTATTTGCAAATATTTTATCTTTTTTATTTTTATTTATGTATCCTAAATTAGGATTTTTATCTACTTTAGAAAAATATAATAACCCATAGAAAATTATTTTACTCATCTTCAATTAATTTAGATATTTTCAAATAATGGTTTATTTGACTTGCAAATAACGGTAACCAAATAATGAATGAATACATTGCATACCTACCAATGTTATGTTCTCCACCACCAGTTCCAAGGAAAATCATAATGATTGGTAATAATATTTCATAAACTGAGAAATTTAGATTTCTTTTATTTTTATCAAATAGATAGATCGCGTAAGGGATAAAACAAAAAGTAATTGGTATAATACTATTTGAAATATGTGATTTATTTGAAAGATCCAAAAATAATCTATCGAAACCAGTATTCTCGTATAGCGGGCTAAATGAAAAATTAAAAAAATTTATCAATAAATAAATCATTAATCCATACAAACCAACTGATAGAATTGCAAATTTCAAATTAATTAAATATTTTTTCTCTTTTAAAAAAATATACTTTATTAGTAAAAATGGTCCTATTATCATAATAACTTTCTCACTTACTAAAAAACTTAAAGTTATTAAAATGCAAGATAAATACTTGTTATTTAAACTCATCAAAATTAAAAGTGTATAAAGTATTGTGATCCTATCAAATGTAAAATCCTCAACATAATTTATTAAAATAAAACTCAAAAATATACATATAGATCCCTCAATTAATGGTCTTTTTAATATTTTAACAACATAATAAAAAAATAAAATTATTAAGAGATATTTACTCAAATAATTTAGCAATGCTAAACTAAATGTCGCGCAGACAAATAACTCATCATAATTTGGGTTTACACTAATATTCGTAAGATTTATGCATGGAACAACTTTAAAAATAATATATTGTAAAATTAAGCCTAAAAATCTTACATTCATTGGAAGATTATCAGAGTATTTTAAATCTCCAGTCTCATAATAAATTATTATATTTTGATAATGATAATATAAAAAATATTCGTCCAACAACATCATTCTATATGTTATTAAAAAATCCCTATAAGCATAAAAACACACCATAACAAATAGAGTAAATAAAATTGGAATTTTTTTCTTTTTATATAAATAGTTCATAATTGTAATATACATCAATATTTAAACTGGGATATCATAATCACAATCACCTTTAAATATATTTAGATTTTTGAAATTATTATTTTCTTTACTTAATATACCTAAATTAAGTTTAATATTTTCATTAATATAAGGATTAAAATAATCAGGGATTACAATATTTTTAAAATATGACTTATCAAAAAAACCTGCTTTAATTAAGTGTTTTCTAGAAAAACCATAATTATAAAAATCAATATATTCTAACTTATATTTGGATATAAAATTAAATAGAATATTATTGTATTTAATTATATTTTTATTTTTACCAACAAACTCTACTATTCTTCCAACTTTTTTATCATTATATTTAACCAATCTTAGAATTAAAATTGAATTAACAAAATTATTATTAATTTCACAAATATATTTATATCTAAATGTTGGATGAAATTGATACTTATTTAAAATATAATTTTTTGACTTTGTTGGTATTTGAAAATTAAAAATTTCTTTATTAAACTCTAGCTTGCTTAAATTATAAATAATTTTACAATTACTTTCTAAACCTTTTATTTTTTGACTTTTTAAGTAAAAATTTTTGAATTTACCAATTCCACTTATATTCTTTTTAGTCTTAAAAAAAAAATGACTCAAAACTTTTATTTTAAATCCAAATTTTTCATTAATTTTTAAAGCATGGGATAATGGATATGTTAAGATGCATTGAGGATTTTTTTGTTTAATCAAAAATTTTAATAATAAAAAAAATTGACCTGGAATTAAATTTTTATTACTAAAAGCTAAAGATAAAAAAAGAAATTTACTCTTTAAGCAATTGTCATAATGTTTTAGTGTATAAAAACTTAAGAAAGAAATTATCTGTTTTTTATATTTTAAAATAACAATATTTAAAAAATTTTTATTTTTAAATCTCCAATTAAAATATTTTTTATTTTTAATTAGAAAGTGATTTTTTCTATATAGCTTTAATATTTTTAAAAAATCGCCAATATCGTTTTTTGATAAAAATTTAAAAACTAAATTTTTTATCATTTAATTTACTTAAAATTCAACTTTATATTTTTTTAGAATTGTTTTTCCTTTTTTAAAAGAACTAAAATCAACTATATCGTCAGTATCAATAGAAATTTTAAACTTCTCCTCTAATTCAGCGATTAGACTCATATGACCAATTGAGTCCCACTCTGGCACTGAGTTGTACTCAAGATTATCCCAATTTTCTTGATCAATTGACAAAGAGGTTTTAAAACAAGATATATATATTTCAGAATTATTCATGCTTACTTTTCTAGATACATATATTTTTTTAAAAAAATTTTCAATATTTAATTATATTTTTTCGTACTCATCTTTGACTTTTATAAAGATTTTTTCTGCAGTAAGCCCATGTTTGTCTTTTAAAAATATATAGCTTCCACCTTTATCATAAATATCATTTACACCCAAAGGAATTTGTCTACATTTTAGTTGTTCAGTACTTAAAATTTCAGAAACAGCAGATGAAAAACCTCCAATTAAATTATGCTCTTCTATTGTGAATATTAATTTATTATCTCTACCCAATTCTAAAATTTTTTTTTTATCAATTGGTTTTATAGTGTGAAAATTTACCACTCCAACTTTTATATCAATTTCTTTTAATTTTTCTGCGGCTACCAAGGCTTCATTTACCATTGTTCCAGTAGCCATTAAAACTATATCCTTGCCTTTTTTTAAAGTAATCGCTTCACCAAATACAAAACTGTAATCATCCTCATAAACTATTGGGTTATTGGTGGTTCCAGTAATTCTAATATATGTTGGTTGTTTATTTTTCAATGCAGCATCAACTGATTTTACTGTTTCAAGACTATCTGCTGGTGACAGAATTGATAAATTTGGGAGAGAGCGCATTATTGATAAATCTTCTAGACAACAATGAGTATATCCCAAGGGACCTTGAACAAGTCCGCTCGCAATTCCTATCATTATAACTTTTTGATTCATATATGATAAATTCACTTTTATCTGTTCACAACATCTTAAAGTTTGAAATGGAGCAAATGTAGTTGTAACAACATCAAAATTTTCACTTGCTAATCCAGCAGCAACTCCAATTAAATTTTGCTCTGCAATACCTATTTCAATATAATTTTGGGGAAATTGTTTTCTAAAGCGATCCAGTCCAGCAGAAGTAGAAACATCGCTTGAGAGAACTATTAAGTTCGGATTTTTTTTAACAATTTCCAATGCATATAGTCCAACAGTCGCCCTAGCTCCCATCAAAGACCACATTTTGATTTTTTTTTTATCTATCATCTTTAAAACCTAATTCTGCGATAGCAGCGTCATATTGAGATTTAGTAACTAAATTATGATGCCACTCATTATTATTTTCAATAAATGAAACCCCTTTACCCTTTATAGTTTTTGCAACTATTGCTGTTGGTTTTTCCGACATCAAAAGTTTATCTTTATTTAGTGAATTAAATAACTCCTTAATATTATGTCCATCTAAGGAGATAACATTCCAGCCAAAACTTGCCCATTTTTCATCTAAACTGTTTAAATCCATTATATCTATGGTAGTTCCAGTTTGCTGAAGCCCATTGTTATCTATAATTGCTACTAAATTATTTAATTTATATTTTGATGCGGACATTGCAGCCTCCCAAATTGAACCCTCATTACACTCTCCATCACCAACAAGAACGAAGGAAAAATAATTTTTTTTTCTTATTTTTGCTGATAACGAAACACCTACACCTAAAGATAAACCCATACCCAGACTGCCATTAGAAAATTCAATACCTACGTCCTTATTTATAACTGGATGACCAAGCAAAATTGAGTTTTCTTTTTCAAAAGAAAAAAATTGTTCTTTACTTAAGAAACCTATTTCATAAAGAGCTGAATATAATACTAAGCAAGCGTGACCTTTAGATAAAATAAATCTATCTCTATCAGGATCTTTGGGATTCATCTTATTAAATTTCATAACATGTGAATATAAAACTGATACAATATCTGTAGAAGATAAAGCTCCACCTATATGAGATCTTTCTGCACCTCCTTTAAAAGCAACATCTAAAATATTTTTTTTAAGAGAGTTAGAAAATTCTTTGATTTTTTTTAAAGTTTCAATTTCATTTTTCATCACATGCCACCATCAACTCGTATGGTTTGTCCAGTGATATAAGAAGATAAATCTGATGCAAGAAATAATACTACATTTGCTATTTCAATAGGGCTTGCAATCCTATTAAGTGAAATTCTTGATAAGGCTTCATTTAAATATTTTTCTGGTGTGCTATCTCTCATCATTTTGGTATCCGTTAAACCTGGTGCAATTGAGTTAATTCTTACATTATATCTTCCCAATTCTCTTGATGCCACTTTTGAAAGTGTCTCAAGAGATGATTTGCTAGAAGCATAAGCTGATCTTCCTAGATTTCCCTCATGGGCAGATGAAGAAGAAATATTAATTATGCTTCCAGTTTTTTTTTTTATCATTAATTTTGATATTCTTTGCATAAAATTAACATAAGAAAAAAAATTTACTTCAAAAATTTTAATGTAATCCTCAATTTTAGTCATTTGAAATAATGATGTTTGTATTACGCCAGAATTATTTACCAAAACATCTATTGAATCAGTTTTATCTATAATTTCATCAGCAGCATTTTTAATTTCTTCGGTATTACTAAGATCAAAAAAAATTGGAAAAATTTCAACTTCAAATCTTTCAGACATAATTTTGCAATCTTCTAAGAATTTTGGGTCAGATTTTCTACAACATGCAAATACACTTGAGCCATTTTGTGAAAATGTTTTTAGTATCTCTAAACCAATTCCTCTATTACATCCTGTAATAATTGATGTTTTATGCTTTAGAAGCATCTTTGATAAAATCTTCTTTTGAAAATATATCTTTTGCGAGAGCAGGTTTAAAAATTGTTTGTCCTTGTTTTGTCATAAACTTTCTTATAAAACTTTTATCTTCACCGGCTAAACATAAATCGCTGTGGTTTCTAAAATGTTTTATACTAAAACCATAATCAACTATTTCTTTAAGGGATTGTTTAAAAATATTTCCAATTTTTATATGGACATATGGACAAACTAATACATCTCCTATTGGGGTTATGTATAATCTGTTTACAGTAGTGCATCCTAATATACCTTCATTTGTTTTATCAAATGGGTTCCATATATTTCTTACAAGATTTTTGTAATCTTTCCTTATTTTTTTTAAATATGCTCTATCTTTGTCATCGCATATTATTTCCTCCGCTTTTTGCCACATGCCCGCGGGAACTGCTACATTTAACAAAGTTCTATATTTTTGATCTTTAGAATAATCTAATAATCTCTTTAAATGATCTGTATGAGCATTATAATGTCCTACGGTAATATTTAGATATGGATCAATTCCAGCTTTTTGTACATGCTTAAGACCTTCCATTGCTCTTCTCCATGAGTCTTTTCGTCCTCTAATTTCATCATGAATTTTTTCATCCATACTATCTATGCTTACAGATACTCTGCTAACCTTTGCCTCAGCTAGTCTATTAGCCATTTTTTCATTTAAATAATATCCATTTGTTGTCAGATATAAATAAAATCTCTCAGGTTTTATTGCTTCTAAAACTTTAAATAATTTTTTTGGTTGAAGCAAAAGTTCTCCACCTTGTAAATCAAATTCGAAATAACCTAATTCATCTGCTTCATCAGCAAGCTTTGCTATTGCATCATAATCTAAATATTCCTTCACATGATCACCCTTAGGAGAGTTTGTAAAACAATATTTGCACCTTAGATTACATGCGTTGTTAAAATTTAGATCAATACCGCGCGTCTTTGTTCCAACTTTACCATCATTATATTGAACATAATCATAAAAATCTTTTAACTTTTTTACTAATCTAGGTTTATTAAGAAGTGATGAAGAAATTGGCATTATTTTTTTATATTATATTTTTTTACCTCATCAGGCAATATCAAATTAAACTCTGCTGAACAAGCTAATTTTTCATTTACATATCCTGATCCTTCGCATAATGCAATTCCTCTTGTGAATTTTATAACATTTGTTTCAATAAATAATTTGTCACCTGGAATAATTTTTTTAAGAAATTTTATTTTATTTGCAGATGTTAAATATAATACCTTTCCTTTGTTTTTTGGTAGTGTTAAAAGTGCAAACGAACACATTTGAACCATTGATTCAACCTGAAGCATGCCAGGCATATTTGGATCACCTACCCAATGAACTTTAAAAAACCATTCATCAGGTTTTAAGATTTTATAACCTTTTGAAGATTTTCCGGGTATGACCTCGCTTACAAAATCTACCATTAAATATGGATCCCTGTTTTGTTGATACTCTAAAATTTTTTTTCTATCTAATTCCATGCTATTCAATTTTTATTGTTCTTGTTAGTAAATTTGAAAGATCATATCCATCCCGTATTATATCTATGTCATGTGCTTTGCCAATTGGAACAATTCTATCGATACCTGTAAGATTATTTTTTTTAATAAAATTTTCTAATATACCTCTATCAAAGCCAAAATAGCTCATGGTCTGGGTATTATTGTTAATAAATAACTTTAATTTGTTTAGTTTGTTAAAGTTAAATTGGTAAAAGTAACCCCAGCGACCACGTTGCTTTGAAATATCTTTTGGAATTCTTACTAAATTAGCTACATAAAGAATATTTCCAAAATTATTAATATTTTTAATATTTTTATTATCTATCAGGTCCTCATTATATTTAACTAACTTATCTATTGTTGAAATATTTTCATAATTATATTTTTTTTGAATTATTTCATATAGGAAATTCCAAAATTTATTAATTTTTTTTTTATTCCTTGTGCCAATCCAAAAAATAAGGTGTGGTGAACCACACGCGTTCTGATCCATAAAGAAAGCATCAGAATAAAATTTATCCACAAGTTTTTTAAATTCTAAATCTCTTAATTTTTTAAAAACTTCCATGTTAATGACAGAAAAGGAATATTTATCATAAAAAGGTATATCAATACAAGAATGGTTTGATTGGATTTTTTTTATATCCTGAACTTTATCATTTCCACCCCAAATCATTCTTACATTAGATATTTCAGATATTTTTTGTGTTATTTCTTTTATTTGACTATCATATCTTACAAAACAATTTTTGACTTTAATCTTTCTAAATTTTTTAGCATTCATTATTTTTTTTATTTCAATTAAGATTAATTTAACAATAATAAAGTCTTTTGACGGTACTTTAATAATATTAGAGTTTCCAAATAACAATCCTAATGAAAAAGAATAAATACAATTAATTGGTACATTTGAAGGTGGTAAATGAAAAATAAATCCTTTTCCTATTTTAAGTTCATTGGATTTAACTCTTTTTTTCAAATTCAATAAATTACTTTTTCTGCTCCAAAAAGCATAAGATGCTAGCTCTGGGTGAAACTTTAACTTTTTATTTTTAAAAATACTGATTGATAATTCGTCCAAAAAATCAATAGCTATTTTTGAAAAAGGCAGATCTGGTTCGACTAATATCTTATTTAGACCTGCTTCGATGTTTAAATTTTTAACACTTATTTTATGAAACATCACTACAACCTCTTAGCTCAGCATCTTTTACTCTTCCTTTAATTAAAAAATATTTTCCCTTTTTTCCACAGGGGCAATCATCTTCACCTATAATTTGGCCCAAATCTTCAGTTAATATATTATGTCCTGGATAACTTTTGGGTAAAATTGATAATAATTGAACAATACCCTCTTGTTTCTTTTTAGATAATTTCAATTCTTTATCCCTTATTAAAATTTCAGAAAAATTACTTGTATGAAAGTAATTATTTTTTTCACATTCAAAAAATATTGATCCAGCCTGCTCAACCATTCCATAATAATTTATAACTTTTCGAATATTGAATTTCTTTTTAAGTAAATTTTTAAAATCATGATTAGATATTTTATATTTTTCCAACTTTTTCCAACCTCCTCCATGAAGTAAAAAATCTTTTTTTAAGTTTAAATGAAATTTTTTATTGTCAAATATTTTAATTAAATGCTCATATACTTTACTTGTAAAGCCAAATAAAAACTTAGTTTCATATTTATTTTTATTAAAAAAAATTTCAATATTTTTATAATCAAGTTTTCCTTGATCATCTAGGGCGAAAGTATGATCTTTTCCAAAAATAGAAAAACCCGTTATTGCGGCCATACTTGCATCAAAAGTTTTTTTATTGTGAATATTTTTATCAATAATTAACATTGGAAATCTTTTATTTCCAAAATTTTCTTGAAATAATTTTTTTAGAACAAATGTTTGATTAAAAGCATTTTTTTGATCCAAATTTATTTTAGATGACTTTCCTGATGTACCTGATGACTTCATTACCTTTACAATATTAGAATTCGTACTTTTAAGATTATATTTTTTAAATAGTCTAGTTGGTAACATTGGAAAGTTTTCTACTTTATTAAATTTTTTAAACTTATTGAGGAATGATATTTTTCTATAGTTTGCACAGTATTTGAAATGATGATGATTTAGTTTGTTTATCTCGTTTATGAAAAAAATTTTTTTTTTTATTTTGTTCATATCATATGAATTTTTAATCAGAATATTTTTTACTATAGGTTTATTTTTCATTTTTGTTTAGTTTTCTATAATTTATTTTACCGGATGAAGTCATGGGTATTATTTTTATTTTTTTCAAAACTAAAAAATTCTTTAAATTTATTTTAGTATATTTCATTACTAACATTTTAATTTTATCCTCAAAAAATTTATTTTCTAAAAATATAATAATTTTATCCTTTTTACCAATACAAGCGTTTGAATAACCATTTTTTTTTAACATATACTGAATTTGGTCTAAAGATAACCTGTGTCCAAAAATTTTTACAATTCTTTTTTTTCTTCCAGTAATATAAAAAAAATTTTCTTTATCTTTATAGCCAATATCTCCAGTTATTAACTCAAAATTATTATCTCTAGATAGTTTCAAATCTTTTAGGCTAGATGCATATCCTAGCATTACATTTTTTCCTTTAAATACAAGCTCTCCTGTTCTAAATGGTTTACTAATTTTTTTTTTTTTACTATCGAGTAAATATAATTTCCCTTTTGGAATTGGTATTCCTATACTTCCAATCTTTTTCTCCAATTTATGCCATGGTAGATATGATATTCTTGTTGTTGCTTCAGTTTGTCCGTACATATTTATAAGTTTTTTTCTTTTTTTTTTACAATACAAAAGAAATTTTTTTAATAAATTAGTATCTATTCCTCCACCTGCAATGGTTAAATATTTTAAATATTTATATTCTTTATCCAAAAATTTTATTTTATCTAAAATTTCAAAGGAGTATGGAACTCCACTAAAAGATGTTACTTTATATGTTTGAAACCTTTCCCAAAATTTTTTTTCAATAATTGAAAATTTATTAATAATAATTTTTGCACCTTTGTTTAAATGAATATTGATTATTGATAATCCGTATGAATAACTAAATGGTAAACTTGAAATCGCAACATCTTTTTTGTTAATTTGCAGGTATTTACATATTTGATTTGTATTACTTAAAATATTTTCTTTTGACAACCTTACAAATTTATTGTCACCTGTGCTACCTGAAGTAGACATAAGTAACGCAAGATCATTCGAAAATGTATGTTTCTTTTGAAATGAGTTTTTGTAAATAAAATAATTATGAAATTTTTCTGAGAGTGTATAATTCCGCAAATTCATTTCTTTTGATAAAATGATATAATTTGGTTTATATATAGCTTCTAAATCTCTAATTTTTTCCTCATCTAAGTTTTCATTTAGTATAAATGGAATTATCTTGTTATCTAAAAAATATAAATAAAACAAATTAAATGTATAACTATAAGATGCAAATAAAAATACTAATGCATTTTTAGGAATTTTAAATTTTTCTACTTCTTGTATATTTTGTGAAAGTTTATGATATGTAATTTGTTCATTGTTTTCAGTTACAAATGCTATATTATCTTGATATCTTTTAAACTGTTTTAAGAATGCCATCTGTAAATAAAAAAATTAATATAATTACATATCATTATGTCAGGAATTTAGACAGTAAATTTTTGCCAAATTTAAAAGTTCTAAAAGTTAATAAGTTTAAGCAACAAATCCGTTATTTAAAAAAAAATTATAATATTTTATCTTTTGAAGAGATCAAATTTTATATAAAAAATAAATTAAGTTTTCCAAAAAATTCTTGTTGGCTTACCTTTGATGATGGTTACATAGATCATTATAAAAATGTGTTCCCTATTTTAAAAAAAATAAAGTAAGCGCATCATTTTTTCCTCTGGCAACTAAAGGAAACAGAAAAAAATTATTAGATGTTAATAAAATTCAAATGATACTAGCAAGTTGTACAAATTATGAGTATCTAATGGATGAATTAAAATTATCAATTATTTTAAATCAAAAAAAGTTTAATTTACCTAACTATTCATATTTTAAAAGAAAATATTATAATTCTGGTAGTTTTGATAAAAATGAAGTTGCCTTTATAAAAAGATTACTTCAATTTGTCCTTCCTGAGAAACTAAGGAGAGATTTAATTAAAAATTTATTTAATAAATTTATTAAAATAGATGAAAAAAAAATAGCAAAAAATTTTTATATGTCAGAAAAGCAAATTAAAAAACTTTTAAAATCTGGAATGCATATTGGTGGTCATGGAATAGATCACATAAGATTAAGCTCAGCAAATAATAAACAACAATTAAAAGAAATAAGTAAAACATTTAATTTTCTCAAGCACATTGGTGTGGATATAAATGATTGGGTAATGTGTTATCCCTATGGTGAATTTAATGAAAAAACAAAAAAAATATTAAAAAGTAAAGGTTGTTTTATGGGTTTAACAGTAAAAAGAAAAGTTGCTAACATTCAGAAAGATAATTTTTATGAGCTGCCAAGACTTGATACAAATGATATAAAATTTTAATTTTATTTTAATATACTTAATATTCTTTTGTTCAAACTTTTAAAATCTAGTTTGTGATATTTAAGAACCTCCTCTTGGGTACCGCATTTAGGAAAAGTATTTAAACTTAAATTGAAAATTTTTTTATTTTTCAGTAAATTATTTTTTATCAAAAATGAAGTAAGTAAATCTCCCATTCCTCCAACTGTCATATGATCTTCTAAGTAAAAAATATATTTGATATTTATAAGATTTTTTTTTAACCAATAAAAATCAAATAAATTAATATTCGGCATATTAATTATTTTAAGATTTATTCTAGTTTTGATTAGTTCTTTCTTTAATTTTATAGCTTCACTTAACATAGTTTGACCATATGTGAATAAACAAACTCTCGAGCCATTTGAAACGACATTTCCTTTTTTTATTTTAAATTTATTATATTTTAAATCTAAAATATTACTTGGAGGCGGTCCTATTGAAAGCCTTATAGCGCAGTTTTTCTTTGATTTATAGACGCAGTAATCTAATACATCTTGTACCTGCATATAATCCGAAGGATGAAAAATTTCCATATTTGGTATTGCTGATAGCACTGAGATATCTCTTAGGCTTTGATGAGATTTTCCTGCTCCAGCCGGGAACAAACCTGCATATAAGCAAATATAAATTATTCTGGTCTTTTCTGTAGCATTATTATAAATCTGTTCATTTGCTCTTGCAGTTAAAAAAGATGCAAATGAATTTACAAATGGTAGTAGCTTTCTAGATAATGCAATTCCTCCAGCCATTGAAACCATATCTTGCTCTGCAATTCCATTTTGGATTGATCTTTTAGGAAAAATTTTAAAAAATTTTTTCAAATTTGCATCATCCGAAAGATCCGCATCTAATAAAACTATATCCTTTCTTTTGATAGCTAAACTAATAAGCTTGTCGGTAAAAGAATTTGTAATCCATGTTGATGGTTTAAAACGAGATTTATTCATTTAATGTATATCTTTAGAAATTGTTTTAGTTAATTTAATAGGTAAATAAGAAATTTTGATATTTAAATCTTTAGCAATCATGTTTAATTTTTTTAAAAGTATATCTTGTGCCATATAAAAACTTTCGTCATCAGGGGCACCTGCATGCCAATTGTACAATTTATTTTTTTTCATTACATTAGGATGCTCCATGAAACTTACTCCTTTACCTTTAATTGTATCAGCAATTAATAATCTGGGTTTATTTTTGTTTCTAACAAAATTTTTTAAATTTTTATCTATATCCCTAAAAGAATGACCATTACATCTTTTTACATACCAACCAAAACTCTGAAATTTTTTTTTAAGATTGCCTAGATTAATTACATCTTTTACATATTGACTACTTTGTATTTTATTATGATCAACAATAACTATTAGATTATTAAGTTTTTGATGAGCTGCTGTTTGCAATGACTCATAAATTTGACCTTCTTGTAATTCACCATCCCCTGTTAATACAATAACATCTCCCTTATTTCCTAAGTAATCTTTTGCCCACAATATTCCCTTTGCCTTAGATATTCCCATTCCTAAAGATCCAGTATTTGCCTCTACTCCAGGTATTGATACATCAGCATGTCCATCTAAACCATTAATTCTTCTTAAATTTAAAAATTTTTGAATTTTGATGTAACCCAATGAATAAAGTATTGCATATAGAGCAGGCGCATCGTGTCCTTTGGACGAAAAAAAAATATTTCTATTGCTTGAATTATTTAGCTTGTTTCTATTATAAAAATATTTAATCCATACCATTAAATCCATCGCGCTAAAACTAGTTCCCAAATGTCCAGACCCAGCTAATTTTACGGTTGTGAGAGTATTTATTCTGCAAAGAAGTGAAATAATTTCAGCATGTTTATAAATATTTAATCTTGTTCTTTCCAATTTTAAAAACTCTTTTTTATTTATGAAACAAGCAAAATTTATTTTTGTTTTCATAAGTTTAATTTAGGTTTTGCCCAGTTAATCTTTAATTTTGGTATTATGTTAATTTTTTTTGAAAACCAAAAAAATTGCCCTGAAGCTCCTTTTTCGTTCGACGTTGACAATTTTATCAAATAAGGCAAACATAATTTTGGAGATAAAGGATTTTTAGGAAACATTTTTGTTTTACAGGGCCCAGGACTAAAAGTATTAATTTTAATATTAAAATTACATAGCTCATTATTTAATGATTTGGCTAAAGTATTGAGTCCAGATTTTGTTGCACTATAGACTAAATATTTTGGAGCACAATTAATTGATCCACCTGAGGATATGTTAATTATTCTTCCATAATTCCTTTTTTTCATGACTTTTATTACTTCTTTACAAATAATAATAGGTGAAATTAAATTTGTATTAAAACTCTCAATTATTTTTTTTTCTTTAAGTTTTTCAGTAGGGGAATTGACTGCAATTGCTGCATTATTAATCAAAATATCAATTCTTTTAAATTTTTTTAAAATTAACTGAATTTTTTTTTTGGTTTCTCTAGTTTTATTTAGATCCATCTTGAAGATATACGCAAATTTATCTTTTTTAAAATGCTTTTTAAGGAGTTTGTAATTTCTTCCAGTAACAATTGTAATTAATTTTCTTCGGATAAATTCTTTTGCAATTTCTAAACCAATTCCTGAAGTAGCGCCTGTGATAAGTACAACTTTTTCTGAAGTATTTTTTAATTTTACCATGCAGTCCAACCACCATCTACAATTAAATTTGATCCAGTCATATAACTAGAAGCATCACTAGATAAAAATAAAATTGCACCGTCGTAGTCATCAAAATTAGCCATTCTTTTTAAAGGAACTTTTTTATTATAGTTTTTTACAAATCTTTTCTCCTGTCCATCAAATACTCCACCTGGAGTTAAACTATTTGCTCTAATATTATCTTTACCATTTGTGCTGGCAATATACTTCATTAAGCCAAGCAGTGCACTTTTACTACTTGTATATGCTGCCGGTGTTGTTAAAGAAAAATTTCCTCCATAAATGTTTTTTTTTGCATTAAGGCCTTTGTAAATACCTAGATCAGGGCCAACAATACCATAAGTTGAGAGAACAAAAATTAAATTTCCAGGGATTTTCTTTTTTTTAAAGTGTTTGATCATTATTTGAGAAACGGTAAATGCCCCACTTAAATTCGTATCTAAAACTTTTTTCCAAGTGCTAAAGTCATAATTCTCAAATTTTTTATAATAATTTTTTGGCTTTGAGTAAACATTATAAATCATAACATTAATTTTTTTATATTTTTTAATAATTTTATTGATAATTATTTTTGTCTGGCTTTCATTTGTTACATCACATTTTATAAATATTATTTTAGGATTTTTTATTAATTTTTTATTCAAATTAATATCTAAAAGAAATACTCTTGCCCCAGCCTCGCTCAAAATTTTAGAAAATGAAATACCCATTTTTCCTGTACCTCCAATTATAATTATATTTTTATTTTTCAGTGAAAATAGTTTAATTAAAGGTGAAATAGTTTTTAATTTTGGCATTTTTTTTATTCAAATAATAATTTATTTTATCAATATCATCTTGTGTATCAATATCGATAGACCTTTCATATGGAAATTTATATACAAGTGTCTTCTCTGACAATCTTTTCTTTAAATCTAGTATAATTTTTCTTGAGTGTATCCATACTAAAGTATTTATTTCATATATTTTTGGGACTTCTTGACGAGAACTTGGATCTTTAATCGAATTAATTTTTTTTGGAAGTTTAAAATACCTGCCTTTTTTCTCTAACATGCTAAAGTATGGATTATGTTGGCAATTGTGTACAGATACTAAAACATCAGGTTTATTTCTTTCGAAAAACTTCATAGCTTTGCTAATGTCCTCATTCTTACGTAAAGGAGCTGTTGGATCAAGTCCTACAAGATAATCAATCTTGTTTAATGGATTTTTTTCCTCAAATAAATTAATTGAATTAATCAAAACATCTAAACTAGATGTTTTATCTTTAGATAATTTTTTGTCTCTTAAAATTTTAAATACCCTTTTATGATTAGGAAAAGTATTAAGAATTTTTTTACTATCAGAAGAAAAAATGACTACATCTATTTTTCTATTTTTTAACGCTAGAGAAATAGCTCTTGCTGTAAGATATTCTCCATTTAATTTTAATAAGTTTTTATGTTTAAAGCCCTTTGATCCTGCTCTTGCTAATACCACTCCAGCTATTATTTTTTTTTTCATTTATTAAATTTTTAAAAGTTTAGAATTTTTTATTGAGTAAACTTTATCTAAAATTTCTTTTTTCATAAAATTATGATATACTACAATTATTATCAAATCCTTTATTGATAATATATTTTTTAAAATTTTTTCTTCAGTTGCATTATCAAGTTGATTAAATCCTTCGTCTATAATCAATATTCTCGGTTCTTTATACAACGCCCTAGCTATCAAAATCCTTTGTAACTGACCACCACTTAAATTTAATCCCGATCCATGAATTTGATCGTTCGGAGAATTATTTTTTGAGTTTACAAAATCATCAACATGTGATTTTTTTAGAACATCATTAAATTTTTCTTTATCGAATTTATCTCCAAGAATAATATTATTTAATATTGTATCTTCTAACAATGATGCTGACTGTGGAATTATAGCTACTAAGTTTTTGATTTCATTTAGTAGGTTTTTTTCATTTATTTTTGTATCATTAATAAAAACACTACCACTATCTGGTTTTAAAATTCCAAGTATAATATTTATTAATGTTGACTTGCCTGTTCCAGTAGGGCCAACCAAACCAATTTTTTCTCCTTTGTTAATTTCTAAATCAATATTTTTAAATATTTCTTTTTTATCATAATTAAAAGAAATATTTTTTAACTTAATGCTCTTTATATTTTGAAAATTTCCATTTTGATAATTTTTGAATATATTTTCACTGTCAGTATAATTTTCTTGAATTGAAGTTAATTTAGAATAAATCTCATTCACAGAATTCTTGTGAGAATTATAAACTACAGTTTGAGTAAAAATTCCTTGTAGCGTTGGTAATATCTTAAAAAAACTATATCCCAACATGGCTAAAAGGCTTAATTGTTGGTTATTTGAGAAATCTCCAATTGTTATAAAATAAAAAAAGATTATGAGGAAAATTAATATTTCAAGAAAAAATCTTGGAGATACAGCTATAAAGACACTAAAAAATTTAATTTTTTGTATTGCTTTTACTGTGTTGATTATTTGACTCAAAAATTTACTTTCTAATCCATATATTTTTATTTCTCTAAATGATTTGAAAATATCACTAGTTGTTTTTATAAGATTTTTGTTTTTCTCAGTAAAAGCTTTATTGTTTGCTGTAATTTTTCCTTTTATGATATTGAACAAGAAAATATAAAAAAGTATTAAAGCACCTATTGAGATTAAAGCTTTAAATGGTACTAGAAATAACAAAAGAACAATCATAAATAATAGTACAACTAATCTTGATATTATATCCGCTAAAGGCATTAGAACCTGTCCAGAAAATCTTTGGGTCTCTGTAATTATTAAATTCATTAAAAGGCTTGTATCAGTTTTAAAAAAATCTGAAAAATTTCCTTTTATGTAATATTTAAAAAGTCTCTCCCTTACATTCTGCTCAACACGGAAATTAATTTTAGTACTTAAATAAGCTGATAGTAAAAATATAATATTTGATAAAATAATTGTTATAGTAGTAAAAACTAAAATAATTTCAAAATTATTATATTCATTACTTAAATTAAATATATCTCTTAAATGTTGAACTAATTGAGAATCTGTTTCATTATTAAGAAATATAGATGTAAGAGGTATTATGGATCCTATACCAAGTATTTGAAAAATAGAAGCAATCAAAAGAAATAGTAAGTAAAGGTAGTAATAATTTTTTTCCTTTTTAGTTAAAATGAGAAATATTTTCTTAATTATACTTTTTTCATTTTCCATAAGATTATTTATTTTTTTTTAATATTTCTAAAGTTTGTTTATATAAGTTAGGTTTTACATATTCAAAATATAAATTAGACTTTTTTGCGGCTAATTGGTCTTTTTTTTGATCACCTATAAAAAAACTTTTTTTTGTATCAATCAAAAATTTTTTATTTATTTTTTTTATCATCCCATTTCCAGGTTTTCTTAAATTTGAAACTTTTCTATATTTTTTAATGATCGAATTTTTATGAAATGGGGAGAACTGAACGTCATCAAAATTAATTCCTTTTCTTGAAAAATTTTTTTTTAAAGTTAGGTGCAAATTAAAAAAATCATTTAATGTAAATTTTTTTTTTCCTATTCCTGCTTGGTTGGTAACTAAAAATAAATTAAAATTTTTTTTTACAAGATATTTTAAAGATTTTAATACGTTAGGTAAAAGTTTGAATTTCTTGATATTATGGACATATCCTGTATCATAATTTAAAACACCATCTCTATCAAAAAAAGCTGATTTTCGTTTAAAAACTTTTTTTAATAATTTACCTGCATTTCTATAGTTAGTTGGTGTACCAATATCAAGAAAAAAATTTTTTGATATAATGCCCCTAAATTTTTTTCTTAAAATTAATTTTGGTAGGATGTCGTCTTCTAAAGAACAATTATTTACTGGTATCTGATTTTTTATAAAATTTTTTTTTAAAAAATAAATTCCAGCATTCATATACTTTTTATTTTTACTTAATTTTACATAATTTTTAAAAAGAGACAAATTAGATAATTTTGAGTTTGAATTATAATTATTTGTTTTGGTTAAATAAATTAAATTATCTTTGATTTTTTTTTGAGTAAATAAATTGTTTAAATTTTCTAGAAGAATTGAGTCACCATTAATTAAAACGAAATCATTTTTAACATGATTTTTTAATATACTTAATGCTCCACCTGTCCCTAAGGTTTTCTTTTCAACAAAGCATTTAATTCTTATAAAATTAAAAATTTTGTTATTATATTTCTGAAATATTTTATTTCCTCTATATCCTGCCAAGATATAGGTGTTCTGGAAAGGAAATTTGTGAAAATGATTAATTAAATATTGAAGAAAAGATATACCATTAAATTTTAATAGTGGTTTAGGATTATTTTTAAGAAATTTTGAAACTCTGGTTCCTTTGCCACCGGCTAATATTACTAAGTCAATTTTTTTTGTTTTTAGCAAAGATAAATTTCTTTCAATTTTTTATTTTAATGTTAAACAAAATATTGCAGGTTAAGTTATGTATACAAAAAATAATATAATTAAAACAGTAAATGAGTCAATAAACGTTAAAAGAACTATTATTGGTCAATCTGATAGTATCATTAAGATTATAAATAAGATTTCTAAATGTATCAAAAAAGGGGGCAAAATTTTTATTTGTGGAAATGGAGGTTCTGCTGCAGATGCACAACATATTGCTGCTGAATTTTTAATTAGACTACGTCCTAAGTTGAATAGGAAACCCTATCCTGTCATTTCCTTAGCTCTTGATAGCTCTACATTAACAGCATGTGGAAATGACTATGGTTTTAAATATATTTTCTCAAGAGGTTTGGATGCCCTTGGAAGTAAAGATGATATTTTGATTACTATAACGACTTCAGGAAATTCGCAAAATATCAGAGAGGTTTGTAAAGTTGCAAAAAGAAAAAAAATAAAAATAATTGGTTTTCTGGGAAATAAAGGGGGAAAAATTTTAAAATATACGGAGGATGCGATTATTGTAAAAAGTACAAACACGGCAAGAATTCAAGAGACACATATTATGTTAGGACATTTAATTTTTGAGCAAGTTGAAAATATATTAATAAAAAAAAAATGAGTGAAAAAATTCTTATCACTGGAGGTGCTGGATATATAGGATCAGTATTAACTAAACTTTTACTTAGAGAAGGTTACAACGTTACAGTTATAGATAATTTTTTTTACGATCAGCAATCATTATTAGATTGTGCTGTACATAAAAATTTTAATTTAATAAACGGTGATATCAGAGACCAAGAATTAATTGAAAAACACATGAGAAATGTAGATATAATAATTCCACTTGCTGGTTTAGTTGGGGCACCAATATGTAAAAAATTTCCAATTCTATCTAATGAAGTAAATTATGAAGCCTCAATTAAATTAATTAAGAAAAAAAATTCTAATCAAAGAATAATAATGCCAACAACTAACAGTGCTTATGGTACTGGAAATAAAGATAATTATTGTGACGAAAAT
>MDTB01098666.1_pt1 | contig 42463 bp, 31 predicted proteins | sample 811161 | NCBI WGS metagenome assembly MDTB01 (sample SAMN05326650, study PRJNA326480) | marine metagenome | isolation source: seawater | place: Mediterranean Sea | collected 2009 | reverse complement strand
CACAAAAGTATGCATTAGTTTTGCAATGCGGGGTGGAGCAGTGGTAGCTCGTCGGGCTCATAACCCGAAGGTCGCCAGTTCGAGTCTGGCCCCCGCAACCAAATAATGTTTGATTAGGGTTTCAAGGACCTAAGAAACAGTAGGATAAAACCTTTTACAGCACTACTCATAAAATTAGTGATTTTAGGGACAATAAAGTAGCAATTTTTATTTTGGTTTCTTATCAAAAATCATAATTATTTGTGATATTTGAGGGGTGCGTATAATCTGGTTTTTTCTATGTTTATTGCTTACTCGATTGTTGTATGGTCAAGCCTCTTATGAGGAAAAAATTGAAAATTCAAGGGCAGCTTTACAGATAGGAAAGTTCTTGGAAGTCAAGCAAGAACTTAAACCGATCAGTAAGTCTCAAATCTCAAGCATTAGTCAAAGAAATGATGCTTTAGAAATGTTGGCGATGGTTGCCATTGCCCAGGACAGCTTTACTTTGGCAGAAGGTCTTTGTAGGGATATTTTATCTCAAGACCCTTACTTTGATACACGCTACAACAACTATATCCTGCAAATCTTATTTCGTAAGATCAAAAACGAAAGAACAGACGTGCAGGTGTTTTCAATTTCAAAAAAGGGTGAAAATCCTCTAAAAGCTCCTGCATTCGTTGAAATAATTACGTTGGAAGAAATTGTCAACCGAGGCTATAATGACTTAGAAGAATTGTTTCATGATTTGCCGGGTTTTGACGTGACAAGAAGTCAAGGAGTTTCATATGCGCACATCTATCAAAGGGGTTTTAGGTCTACCCTCTCTGACAAAACGATACTCCTCATAGATGGTGTAGAGCAAAATGATTTGGTTTCAAACAATGTGAATATTTCCAGACAATATCCTCTAGCCAACATAGATCACATTGAAATAATTTATGGTCCTTCTTCTACAATTTATGGGGCAAACGCTTTCATCGGTGTTGTGAATATAGTTACCAAATCTTCTTCGGTCAATCAACGACTCAAGAACAAATATGTGGAAAGAGAAAGTGGACTTGCCAGTGGTCCAATGTTAGAATTTTTGGCCGATCAGGAAGACCAAGAAAACACCATGGGTTTGGATCTGAACATGTTTTATGGATCAAACAACTCTTTCAATGCCGACGCAAGTTTTTTTGGCAAGTTAAACTCGAAATCAAAAAGTGGGATGGATGTTTTCTATTCTCTTGACGCTCGTTATTACTATAGTGATGAACCCAATTTTAATCAATATGAAATGTACAATTCTCTAAATGATTTTTTGTCCATAAGCAACAACTATAAATACTATAACCTTTATCCTGACCAAGACTTAACTGTCAATCAAAAAGTAGACCTAAACGGAATAAATGTTTACTCGGACAATTATATCATTTATGGTGATACAACAAAAAATGCTGGCGTTTGGAATGGCACAATAGACTCACTTAAACTTAGCGAAAAGGGAATTTCTTTGGCAAGAAATTTAGACAGCTTGGCTTATGTAAATAACTTTGGCGTAAATAAGTATTCAGAGGAATATTATGTAAAGGGTACACTTTCTTTTATCGATAGAACAAAAAGGTTTGTTGTAAGTGCTGAGTCATGGAAGACGAATAATGGGATAGAACCTTGGTATAATTTTCGAGATGGCAAAAGGTTTTGGGTAAATAAGCCAGAATATGGCCGATGGATTTATAACAATTCACTAATTACTGCTTCTTTTTTTAATCAAATAAGCGATAACTTTTCTTTAACAAATTTAACCTCCTATAGATTTCACACCATTGATGAAAATACAAATTTCCCTTCTATGTCTGGCTACTACAACGGCAAACTTGCCTGGAAAGATTTGGAGGCCTCTGTATTGCCAAACCCCACAACAACCTATTGGTTTAGAACATCAAATCAATTAAGGAATGAATTTCGGCTCAATTATGAGGGCATAAAAAATCTTTCCCTTTTGGCAGGATTGGAATATCGAAATGGTTTGATACAGGGAGATTATTTAAAATACACCGACAATAATGTAGAAAACCTTGGAAGTACAAGTGGAGGTGCCACAGGTGCTGAGCACCTTCGCGCTCTTGAATATGGTATTTTTGCTCAGGGACAATACGATCTCGGGAACTTATCTCTCATTGCTGGTACGAGAATAGACAACAACAATATTAGAGGTGTTTATGGTTTTGGGTGGGTTCAAAATCCAAGGTTGGCTTTGGTATATGCAACCAAAAACCAGAAGATTATTCTAAAATCAGTTTATTCATCGGCATTTACTAACCCTTCATTTTTGCAAAGGTTTGCCGAGACAGAAACAAGAATTTCAAACCCTAGGTTAAAGCCTGAAAAAATTCAGAATATAGATTTTGGTGGTTATTATGTGCCATCCAAAACTTTGAAAATCGGCGGATCAATATTTGCTTCCTCTGTTACAGGAATTAGTGAAACGGTTGAAGTGGGTGCAACTTCTGATGGGTCTTCTATTACCCAATATCAACCCACTGGGGAGCAAAGGTTTTACGGAGCCATGTTGTCAGGTAATTTCAGCATCAAAACCTTCTCACTAAAAGGAAATTACAGCTACACCATTCCAGAATACTTTGATCAAGAATGGCATCCGGTCAGGAGTATTGCACCAACAAGAATCAATTTGATCTTAAACAATTCATTTGGATCAAAAAAACGAGTCAATGCCAACTTGCGAATCAATCATATTGGAAAAAGAATGTACAGTTACGATCAAAATTCAAAAACAGGTTCTTTTTTGGATCCTATTACCATTGTCAATGCCTCTGTACTTGTAAAACTCTTTTATCAGTGTCGATTAGAATTGAATGTTAGAAATCTATTTGATCTGGAATACAGTGATCCCGGAATCAGAACAGCCTCAGGGAAACATCCTGCAACAATTCCCCAGTTTAGAAGAAGGTTTCACTTAAAGTTAAGACTATCCCTTTAATGTTCAATACCAAACTTTCTTTTGGTTTTATAAACGACCATTGTGAAAAACAAATTGGTAGACTAAGAATCCAGGCTTGGAGTAAATTTACCACTATCAATCCCCATTCTGCTTCTATAAAGGAGGGCTTGTGGATAGATCAAATGGACAAAGAATCTTTTCAATGGACAATTTTTGACGAGCACGAAAAGGTATGTGCCTCTTGCAGACTTTCTATTCATAATGGAAGTAATCTAGATAAGTTGCCATGGAAAAATCATTTTCCTGATTCGTATAAAATTTCGAAAGATTATGTTTATGCATCGTTAAATAGATTAATTGTTCGACATGACTACCGTGGCAAAGGGATTAGCCAAATAATGGATGAGGCAAGAATATCTTTTGTAAAAAAAATCACCAATGTAGATTATATCATTGCGCAACCCACTTCTAAGAAAAGAGTTCAACAATTTTTAAATAGAGGATTTGAATTGTTAGGGTATATGGAGCCTGTTGAGGAGCTCCCAGAAGTTAAATTTAAGTTGATGCATTTTGGTTTAAATAAATGACATGAGGATAAAGAATATATCTACAATTTTTATTCTATGTTGTTTGGCCCAGAGAGGTGCTTGTCAATTTTTTGAAATTGACCGATCTGATTGGAAGCTTTTTTCTCCAGAAATTAGATTGAATACCCCCGGATTTCAATTTCGATCAAGACCAACCCATTTTGGAATTAATAGCAATAGTTCGCGGTCGGACATAATGCTTGGAAAAAAAATCAACCGAAGTATTTTGTTTATTTATGGAAAATATGCTTTTGACTTTGATGATTCAAAACAAAAGATTCATTTAGGCGCTAGGTTTGATCTCAACCGAAAAATATGGTCGGGAAGAAGTTTTTTAAACCTCCAAATAAGGATGTTTAAAGGGCTTAATTCCATTTCCCCAAACCAACTTTATTTGGTCCAATATTTTGACTACAACCTATATAAAAAACTGGAAATAGGATTTTTAGGATATACACAGATAAATCTCAACAAAAACGCCTGGAGCTATTTTGGACCACTAGTGAAATACGATTTTTCCAAAAAATTCAATACTTTCATACATCTTGGAAATGATGTTTTGAATTCGGAAAATTGGTTTCTTTTAATCAGACATAATTTTTTATTCAACGCAAACTATAAAGATGAAAGTTAAATTTTACAATTCTTCTTATTCAACTTTTCCCAAAGAAGCGCTTCCTATTTCCGAAGATCTTTTGGAGAAAATTGGGGTCACACGCTTATTCAAGAAATATCCTTTGTTGGGCGAATTTATAAGATTTGAAGAGGGAGAAGACGGTAAAAAGTCATTGTGCTGTTTTGGTTTTTATACTTTCCTGAAATCAAATTTATGTCAGGAAATTGTCCCTCTCCTAGAGGAATTTAACGCGCAGGTTGAGTCCCAGTTGTCTTATGAGATCATCTACTTAGAACAAATAGAAATCAAAGCTCTTTTCTTGAATGATTTTTCAAATTTAGAATTTGAAGTATTGGATCAAAAAATAAACTTTACCGTTGACCAAGTGGAAAATTATGTCAATCAATTTGTAAATGATTGTTTAAAAATTGGTCTAAAGGAAATCGCTGTAAGGAGGTTTATTCAGGAATTTATAGGTTTTGATTTTTCGAATTACTACTTGAAAATAATCAATCCCTTTGAAAGGATCAAACAATATACCCATGACCAACAAAAAGTTTTTATTGATTTTATTAAGAATGAAAATCAAAAAATAGTTCAACACATTGGAAACGATTACTTTTTGTCTTCAAGTCAATTTTTTGAAGAGAGCACTTTTGCAAAAAAATCTTTGAATGAAGAACGTCAATTGGTCAAAACATTTCAGGAAATTCAAAAAGAGTTGCGTACAACCCGAGGAGAAAATGAAAATGGTATTTTCCTCAAAAGATTAAATCCCCACCATCTAAAATCCCTTTTTGAAAATATAGACAAGAATGAATCCTGGTTTTTGGCCAATAAGCTTGATAAAGAAAACATTTCAAAATTCATAGATGATTTATGGCTTCTAAATAAAAATAAATCATTGAGGCTAAAAAGAAGCTATTCTAGGAAACGAAAAACCAATGTATCGATAATGATCTTGCTTTCCGTTTTCACATTAATTTCATCGATATTTTTTATTCAATCCGAGAGTGATAAGACAGAAGCTAAGCGGCAGCAAAAACTTGCAAAAGAGGCAGAAAAATTGGCCAAAGCAAATGCAGAAGAAGCCATCACTCAAAAGCTATTTGCCGAGGAGAACGAGAAGATAGCAAATCTCCAAAAAAACAAGTCAGATAGTCTTGTAATTGTTGCCGATATTAGACGAAAAGAGGCCGAAAGGGCCAAAAGAATTGCAATAGTTGCTCAGAAAGCGACCAGAAAATTGTTGTCCATTACCAATGAAAAAGCAGATTCTATTCAAACACAGAAACAATCCATAGAAGCACAAGCATCTAAAATCAAAGAGAACTTGAGAAATATCAAAATTAGTCTTGCCGGAGAGGTGTTGGAATCTAAGCTTAGAATAATTCAAAACCGATTAGAAAATACATCTACCAATAACCGCGATTTGGATTCTTTGAAAAAAGAAACAAACAATGCTTTTGAAAACTATAAAGTTCGGCTTTTGGATTTTATGAGTGAATCAGAAATTAATTCCAAAATAAGATCAACGCTTTTTGATAAAACCGGCTTTTCAACATTAATGACTTTGGACATTATCGGCGCAGAACTAAATAGAAAAAAAATAGAAAAGTTCTCTGATATGAACCTGAAAAATTGCATTCTGGAAAAGATATTCCTTCAAAAACAGGAAACTTTTGGATTGGTCTCCAATCGATATTCTGGTTTGAGTGCAATTGTAAATTTGGACAAAGGGGAATTTAGCCGTTTTGGTATTGAGATCTTAGAACCTTTTATTTCAAATATTTCTGTCTCAGAGAATTTCATTTTCTTTTCGAACAATGAGTTTTTTGGTCATTTTGATATTTCATCAGGCGAGCTAACTAAATATAATGTCAACATGTTGGATGCAGATTTTTTATCGGGTAACAAAAAATGGCGAAGAGTCGTCCTTGATCAAGAAAAACAACTGAATTATAACAAAAATGAGCTCTTGATTACGTCTTCAAAAGACATTGGTTACCAAAAAATTTCAAATCGCATAAAAGTGAGTGGTGAATTGGGCTCGGTTCTGAGCTTACAGAATAAAATTTATGTTTCCATAGACAATATTCTTTTTAAATTGACCTATGATGAAGCAAAAAATAATTTATCGCTGAAACAAGTTAAAAAGTTTAATGCCGCAATTTCAATTATGAATGAGTCAAAGGCACTACGTCATCAAATTATTTTAGGATTTCAAAACGGAGATATTCTAGCTTTTGATCCAGAAAAGAAGAAAATTAATTTTCAGATAATGAGTAAGGTCCACAGGACAAAGGTGTCAGGTGTAAATTTAATTCAGCTTGACAAAGGCAAATTTTTGTTGGTGACAGCAGGTTATGACAACAAGTTAAATGTATATTTTTCCAATACCATAGCGGGAATATTTTCGGGTCAAAATATACCAATGTATTCACGTTCTTTCGATTTTTGGATAGATAATTTAATACACTCGGGAAATGGTAGTTTCTTTTCAAATGCAGGCAAACTACAAGAATTAAAACAGATTTGTTTAAACCCCATTGAGATATTTAACGCATTGGGTTCTTAAGAACAATAAACAATATGTTTAAACTAAAATCAATCATACTATTTCTCATTTCATTTTTTTTAGGGTCTACTGTTTTTTATTTATTTATCTATGTAAATTCATCTTTCATCAACCAGATTGGTGCGAAAAACCTTCCATATGCCTACATAATAACTTCTCTGATATCCGGATTTTTCCTCCTTTTGAGCAACCTTATAGAAAAATTAATTGGATTCAGATCTTCTTTTGTTTTTTTGATTTTGCTGATTGTGATTGCCCTTATTTGCAATTCCAACTGGCTGTATAATTTTACAAAACTTAACATTGAATTCAGACTCTACTCGATATTTGTTCTGTATTGGGTTTCAGCAGTTTATATGTCTCAAGTTTTTTGGAAACTATTCAATTCTGTTTTAAACGTTGATCAAAGGGAGAGGCAATCTGGGGTCATTTCTTCGGGGGAGACAATCGCTTCCTTAGTAGGGTCACCCTCGGTATACTTAATCATTAAATATACGGGCGCTGGGGTTGAGAACTTATTGGGTTTGGCTATTTTATCTGGTATTTTATTTTTAATCCTATCTTTTGTTGTTGCGCGTCTGGCCAACTTTAGCGAGCAAGAGGAAAAAGGCAATGAAGAATATAAGGTAACGCCAATAATTAAAAGTTATTCATTTTGGACCTTCACAATATTCTCTGCTGTTATGGTGATTGCGATCATGGCTGATTATTCGCTTCTATTGGCAAGCGCTGAGTCTTTGGGTACTGCGAGTGCTGGTTTGGCAGAATTTTTGGGTGTAATATCAGCCACAATAAAACTATTTGAGGTCATTTTCAAGTTTTTCTTGTCAAGATTTATCATCAATCGCTATGGAATATTTGGTGCGATTTATGTATTTGCAGGGATATTAATCGCATTGTTTTTTTCTGGTTCACTAACAAATTATGCTTCATTTCCAAACTTATTGGTATTGGCAGGAACCATCAAAGTATTTGAAAGAGCACTAAACAAATCTTTGTTCACACAGGCTTCTAACAATTTTTTTCTTCCATTAAACAAAAGGCACAAGTCAATCGTTCAAAACATTAACCTTGGAATTTCAAGGCCTTTGGGCATGCTTGTTGGTGGTGTAGCTGCCTGGGGCTTAATAAATTACCATCAAAATATTGTCGAAAATTGGCCTGTAATTCGATTCTTTTTTCTCATCGGTTTACTCTTTTTACTTATAATGGTTTTGGCTTCAAAAAGATTTGTTAAAATGTTTTTTGAAAAGGTTGAGTCTTATTTAAGGGAACGTTTATCGGATACTTCCTTAGAAAGTGAAGCAGAGCTTGATTTTATTGAAGCATTTGATCATTATCAAAAAAAATATCCCGATTACCTACACCTTCACAATTGGGAGAAAATACCATTTTTTCTAATTCCAAAGATTTTTTCTCAATTGTGTTATGATAGAACAGATGTTAATCATGAAAAAGTGGCTGATTTTGAGGATATTTATTACGAGAGATACAATGCCCTGATCGAATGTTTTGCTGCGTTTAGAGACAAGGAAAAATCTTTTGTAAATAAAGTTTTACTACCTCACATAATTTATTATGATCGAGGCCTCAGTTTGATGAAAGTTTTGACTTGTACATCAGGTGCTGAAAAACTTTTGGCAAAGACTTTTGAGGAAGACAATGCAGAATTAACCTCCCTAGGTTTAAAGCTTTTAAACCACTGTTCAGATGAAGATTTGACTTCATTGATTAGGTTGAAACAAAGGAATGATTTTGACACAAAATACAAGCTTTTGAGCAAAGAGGCTGGATCTTTAATGTTGCAACCCAAAGAGGCCATCAGAGAATTGACGTGGAGAAAGGGAATTTTGTTGCCTAAATATCAAAAAGAGCTTGAAGTGATGGCAGAAAAATACAAGGATTTCCAATAGAATTATCCACTTTTCCCATATTTCTTAAGTTCTCTTTTGCAAGCTTCTTCAAGATCATTTGTTTGAATTTTAAGGTGATCATCGAAGAATTTTAGTTTTAAAAAATCACACGCCGATTTGATCGTTCCTCCGGAGAATTGATATTTCATTGAAATTGCTGAAAGGTCAATTTGATCTGTATTTGTATTAGGCAAATAGGATTCCCATAGGTTTTTTCTTTCAAGATTATTTGGAACGCCAAAGAAAATCATGGAAGAAAATCTCCTTACGAATGCTTTGTCCATATTTGGTTTGTTGTTGGTAGCCAATACCACCAAACCGTTGTAATCTTCCACAAGTTGGAGTAAGTAGTTGGTTTGTTGGTTCGCAAATCGATCATTAGAAGTATTTACTTCGGTCCGCTTTGAAAACAGGGAATCAGCTTCATCAAAAAACAAAATCCAGTTTTTATTGCTGGCGATGTCGAATAGATTTTTCAGATTTTGTTCGGTTTCACCAATGTATTTGCTAACCAATTGTGAGGAGTCAATTCGATAGACATCTATATTGTATTTTATCCCCAAGGCGCTTGCCGTTACACTTTTGCCTGTTCCTGGGGGGCCATAAAATAGTGTTTTAAATCCACCCAAATCTTCTGTTTCTTGGTTTTGTGAAACTTGAAGCCATCTTTCAATAAGATCAATTTCATTTTTGATTGTTTCAGACAATATAAGCTGGTCTAGTGTAATATCTTTGATGAGTTTTTTGGCTGGAAATTTGGTATTGAATCTAGGCGAATATTTTTCCTTTTTGAAGATTACTTTTTGTTCAATTTCTTCTGAAATAGTAACCGTGTGATTTAGGAAAATATCAGACGAGTTGGTATTGACTCTTAATATATTTTCTTTGATTAAAGGATTGCTTTCGTCTAGCAATGAAAACAAAGTGGGTAGCTTCTCAATATCTCCTCCATAAACAAGGAAAAATATAGTCTGTATGGTAGGGATGAAACCAACCGGGTTTTCAGAAAATTTACCTCCGAATTCTGAAAATTTAGATTTAATTTCCGAATTGGAAATTCGTAAGAAATCAAAAATTTCTGGTTTTACATGGGGGGCTAAGCAAATAAGAAGAATCAATTTCTCTTCAATATTAAATTTCAATTCGGAGCATATTTTTTGGTATTTGTCTGTTTCTTCGCCTGTGTTTTTCTGTTGATTGTACAATTCATAAGTATTTGTAACAAAAGGTTCACCTTTGAAATAAAATTCTAATCGATTTTTGATAAACGATTTGAGCCAATTTATGTCATGATAGAGCATTACTAATTATATCCAGTATACGTTAAGTTGTTTTTTCATCCAGCGTAAGATTATTTGGTTGATTTTCCAGGGTAAGGAATTTAGCAAAACATCGTACGGTTTTTTGTCCATAAAAAGTTCGAAGGAGTTACTTTTTTCTGAAAATATTGCATTTCTAAGCAAAAAGCTTGCTTGAAAATTCTCGATGCTTGAATTGCTGTTTTTTTCCCAATTCTTAAGTACTCCTTTTAGGAGTGAAAGGCAAATTTTTTTGTCTGTTTTGGAGAGTTCCAAGGAATTGTCTAGTATTTCGTGGTCTACATCCAAACCACATATAATTTTGGACGTAGTCATTTTTTCATTTTCAAAAGATGTTTGATTGGATGCAATAAATTCCAAAAATTTACACGCTTTTTCTTGTGCTTGGATGTCATGGAAAATACCTTTTTCCATTAAGCCGAGGCGTGAGAAAAATTGACCAAGAAATGGCCACAGTAAGACAAGTCCTGAGGAGTAGAATATGATATTTTCTTCCTTCTGCTTTAATTTTTCTTCGGACTTTTTACCCGGTAGGTTGGCAGATTTATCAAAAATTTTTTGTACCCATTCGGCCTCAGTTTTATTCAATTTTGCCAGATTGTGACGATCAAGAAAGAAATCCTGCAATTTTTGATTGTTTTTTCTTAGCATTTGACCATAAAATTTCGTAGGATACAGAAGGTTTAAAGAAAACTTGCCCCAAAGCATGAGTAAGTTTTTGGCTACACCTCTATTGTTCAAATCGGTTAATGCTTTGTTTTCTGCATTCAATTTTTTTGCCAATTGGAAAATGTCCTTATGGATTTTCGGAAGTTTAGGATGCAGAAAATGTAAAATATTTTCGGATTTCATATTTCCGATCAGTTTGGTAATTCTATCTGCATAGGTTCGGTTTTGAATAAGTTTCCAAATCAATAATCTTACATCTTTTGCCCCATCTTCGATGGATTTAGATAAAAAAGTACGTAGTTGTTTTTTCGTGTAATTTTGGCTCTTGTTTAGTGAGTTATATTTGATCAAATATGCTAGAGCATTACTCATTTTCTCATTGATTGTAAAGTCTTCAAATGCTCTTGTTTTGGAAATGGCATCATTGATGGTTGCAGCTAATTTTTGGTTTCTCTTTTGAACGGAATGTAAGGACTGTTCAATTGCACTTTCTAAATTTTGTTTTTGGACAAAGTACAAATTGTAAAATTGGTCTATGAAAAAAGGATATTCTTTGAGTGGTTTGACCACTTTAATGATTTGTTTGAAAATGTCCAAAAGCAATTGATTTTCTGTAGGTGATTTTATCCCTAGAAAATGCAATATGATTTCTCCAAATACTTCATGGGAAACCATCTTTTTGACCTGAGGCAGTATGTTTGCTTCTTGGTGCGCTTTGAGGAACATGGCAATATCTTTCGGCGCACTTCGGTCAATTGCCTTTCTAAAATTTGTATGCTCAAAAATATTTTTTTCATTGTTACTTACAATTTGGCTTCCTATGATATCCAAAGGTTTATCTGATCTTTTGTATGATTTCTGGGTTTCTGCAATTCTATTAAAATATTCGAAAAATAAGGATACCATTTCTTTATTTCTCAGGTCAAATCGTTTTTCCAATGTTTGTAAATCCGCTTTTCCAAGTACCCCTGGTCTAAAAATAAGATTGGAAATTAGGTTTAATGTTTTTGTATCCCTTGGCAGTTTTCTTTCAATAAGTGATTTAACTTTTGGGTCTTCAACAAAAGCCACTAGCAATTTAATTTGATCGTCCAATGGCAAGTTAATTTGAATATTTTCTTTAAAATTTTTGCTAATATTTAAAATTTTACGTTTCTCAATTCTTTTCAGGTTTGCTGCAATATTTATTAATTCTACTTGATTCCGAGCGAAAAAAAGGGAGTTTAAAAAGTAAAACACTTTTTTCTCATTTATCTCCAAATTCGTAACCTCGGAGGAGAACTTTTTTAAATGCTGAAAATTGAATCCTATTTTATACCGTAATTCATCATTCAAAAATGGAATTATTTTGTCAATTGTAGCTTTGCTTTTTGTTTTGTCACTTAGAGCAAACTCTGCAATAAAATGTAATTGTGTTTTTTTTGATTTGTCAATAATTTTTAAAAGCGGAAATAGCAAGTCGTTTTCGAAAAGCGAGTAAATCAGTTTTACAGCATTTTGGCTTTGTGGGATTGAATCAATATTCTGTACCAAAGCTTTTGGGTCAAATTGTATAAGCTCACCAATTGCTTGTGCAATAGTTTCTGCAGAATGTTCAGCTGTTTCTAACCAAAAAGGGAAGGAACCCTCATTGGAAAAAAAATAATGAACAAGGTTTCGGTAAGTTGAAAATAGAATTTCTGAACTGGAAAAAAGATCATTGCGTTTTATAGAAGGTAAGAACAAATTATTTTCAATGAGCAGGTCTAAAGTTGAGTCAATGATGTTTTTATTGTCGGTATCTTTGGCGATTTCCAGCAGAAGAAATGAAGAAATTCTGGATTTTATTTCAACTAAGGTGGATTTTTTTATTTTTAAATGGCCATGCTTTGTGAGAGAATCTATGAGTGAAACTAGAAGTTTTGGTCTTGCTTGTTGGATTACTTTTTCCTTGGTTTTTTGATCGAATGTATTTAACCAAAGAGTGGCTTGATTGGATTGTAGATAATTGTAATCGCTCAGAAAAATATTTACAATTGATAAATTACCTAGGGAGCTAAAAAAAGTCTTGATTAGCTTTTTGTGTTGTTTTGGCAGGTTTTTAATTCTATAAAAATCAATAGATTGAATGGTGTCTTTTTTTCTTTCCTTGATAAAAATAGCAAGCTCGTTAAGAAAATAATGTGTCCTTTTTTTCTTTTGGAGGTTAGGTGGAAAGTCCAATACTTTAAGGAACTGATTGTAACTTAAACGATCAAGCTTGAAATATAGCTGAATCGTATTAAAAATATTTTCACCATTGAATTTGTAAATTTCGAGAATATCACCAATCTTTTTAGAGGGTGATTGGTAGGCTTTTGGGTCTAATTTTTCTGAGATAATTCCCTCTTTACGACCGATGACTGACGACTCTGTTTGATTGGAAATTGTCAACGAAATGAGTTCATCGAACTTTGGATCTTGTTTTTGTCTATTGTCGAGATAAACAGATATAAAAGTTTTCAATCGATTGTTTAGAACTTTGGTTGACCACACTGATTTTCTCATCTCTAGGTAAATGAGTTTTTCATCAATTGAATTTTTTGAAGCATAAAATTTAATGGTTCTATCTAAAAATGTCTCTGACAAAATACCTGTTCTTTCTTGTCTGATGGCAATTTCTAAGGAAATTTCTTTTATGGTGTTTTTTAATGCGATATTGTCTTGGTTGTTTTCAACGATTTGGTTGTCGATTTTTTGAAAGAAATCAATGATTTGAAAAAGAAAATCTCCAAAATTTTTGTGGACGTTGTTCAGTAAGATTTTGAAAGATTTGTCACTGAGCATCTTAACAATTTTTATTCGATTACTTTTGCTTTTGCCAACCGAAAAGGTAATCTTTCTTAATAGCAAAGCATTTTTAATGCTCAACAATTCAATGAGGGTATCAATATCTGAGAATTTTTTTCTGAAGCTATAAGATTGAAAAATTTTGGATGAAAGATAATGTTTGAATTCTCTAGCAATCAAGTTTTCTAGATGAATGTTTGCTTCAACTTGTTTTCTTGATTTACCAATCCTAAATAGTTGGAAAAACTCTTCAAGAAAAGACAAAGGTGTAGAATTAAAAACTTGTTGTTTTACAAAAAGTTGGTAAAATTCATTTCTAACACTAAAATCCAAGGCAATAATTTCGGAGTATAATAAGTTTATAAAGTCAATTTTGGATTTATGTAAAGCATGAAATAGACTTCTGAAATAATAAATCTGGATGGGTTGAGAGGGAATAGCTATCTTTTGAAGTTGCCAAAAAATTTGATGATAAAAAGAGAAGTCTTTTCGTCTTACTTGAGAATTGAGTAAGGGAAGAATTTCAAATGCAAATTCAAGAGGTAGATCTTTGATGCTTCCCAAGTTAATCAGCCGAATGATTTCTTTTTGTACCTCTCTTTTGCTACGCCTTTTGTTTTGAAGCAAATCCAAAACGTAGTCAATTAGGTAGCTTGGGTTTTTGCGGAGTATCTGTTCTACATTTTGCGATAATTTTGGATTTTTTTCTTTTGTAGAGTTTCTCGGGGAAGCATTTTTTTGGACTTCAGCAATAATTTTCTTGATTAATTCTTGCTCCAAAATCTTGACAAATTCACCTTCTGGAAGATCTTTAAGATGAATCTTAATTTCCGGAATGATAATGATTTCGGAAGTGTCAGGAATTTCTAAGAATGTCTCAAGATTGGTAAGACTTTTTTCAAGTAATGGTAAGGATTCTTTAGCTTTTTTTTCAGAGTCAAAGCTGATCTCAAGGGTTATTTTTTCAATGACATCTTTCAATGATTAAACAAACTTTCTTATTTCTTGAAGAAGACTGCGTAAGCTACTCGAAGCTGTATCAATTTCCTGATAATTATTTTTTTCAAATTGAAATCTTTTCACTTGTATCCACTCAAAGTATAGATTTTCAAATTTTTCCATTTTTTCAGGATTACAAAGAATTACTTGAAAGAAGTGGTGTTTTGGCGTAGCCTCTTCCAGGAGTTTTACAAACAAATCAAGGAAACTTTTATTTTGGAACCTTAGGGGCCAGTCAGGCAACAAAATGGTAAATTCTCCAAAATACAAAAAATCATCATGATTGGATTGTTTTGTGCTGTTGGTTTGTTGAATATCATAGAGACTCTGCCTTTGTTCAATTTTTACATTGTCTAAAAATTCGATGAACTTTTTGATTTCATTCATCGCAACGGATTGTGAGTAATATTTTTGATTTATCTCAGCAACTTTTGTTTGGTCTATATCGTAGACCGATATTTGATATTGTTTTTTTTCGTCGTCGAAAGATACAGAGTAATTGCTCTGGTTTTTGGCAAGGACGAAAAGGTCTTCCAAATACGCCAATTGTTCTTTTCGGCTGCCATTGAAATTAGATTGGAGATAGTTGTTTCCTAGTTGATTTTTAATAGATCCAAGATAATTGGCTCGAACAATTGGTCTCAGAAGGGAATGTTCTACTAGGTGAAATCCTTCGGATTGTAGATTGATGTCTTGAAGTTTATCGAGAAGATTATTTTTGAATTCTTCTGCAAGTTGTACGTTTTCAAAGTTCCTAATGACAGCCTTTTTATTTTCCCCCGTATTGGCAAAAAGTACAAAATTATGGTTTTTGTCTTCGGAAATTTGAAGGGCATTACTTTGGAGATTTTCTTTCAGTATTTGTTTAAGGTGTGTACTCACTTGATCTTCAAAAAGATCCAATGTTTTCTCCGGCGTCAGTGGTTCTAAAATATTTTTGGTAATGAATAGCTTGCTATAAATATATTGTTGTATGCCGGAGGTTTTGAGTTTGTTAATGTCCTTTTGATAGGGATTAAATCCAACATGCTTTTCATTCAATACCTTAGGGATTTTTTGAAGAAAGAATTGTTGAGCTCGAAGGCAGAACAATTTGTTGTCTATGCCGCTATTGATTGGTTTAGAAAATTCATGAATATGCATCAATTGCTGGGCGGGAAAGTTTTCACTGAATCTTGAAATAAGATGATTCATGGCCTTCATCTTTTTGGAAAGGTAATCACCTATTTCATTTTCAAGATTTTTTAATTTTTCAGCAAAAAGAGCTTCTTCTATTTCAATTATTTCGTAAAGATTGGGTATATCCTTGGGTATTTGAAATGTTGTGCTGTCTTCAATATCGTCTTGAACGGAAAAAATTTCATTTACCTTACCTAGTTGAGTAAGAAAATTGGCCATAATTTGATCCATAGGATAAAGAAATCCTTTCAGTTGTTTTATCGAAATTTTCTTTTCTGAAGAAAAGCTTTTGGGAATATCATTTTCAGACAAACCATAATTGGAGGGCAAATCCTTTTGAATACTATAGTGAACTTCAATGGGATCTTTAAATTCATTTGTTGATTCTTTTTTTCGTGGGTATTCTATGTCATTGCTCGTATTGGAAAAATAATTTTCAAATTCAGTTTCATAAATTTGAGTACTAATTTTTCGATTTACAGCAACGGGGCTCTGGTCAATAAAAAAATCAATACCGTCATCAAAAGCATCTTCTGTAGTGTTTTTTTGTAGTTGCAGTGAAAAGCCCTCTTTTATTTTTACATTTTCTGTTTGGTAATCAATGCCATCAATGGTAAGTGAAATATTAAGTGATTTTTCTACTCCTTCTATTTGGTTGATTCTTGAGGAAATTTCGGAATTTAAAATAGTTCTTTGATTTCCTGGGCTATGGTCTACTACCAATTTTTTTCGGATTGGTTTTGGGCCATCAAAAACTTCATCTATTTCCTGATCTTTCATTTCTTCTTCTAAGGGTGTAGAAAAAAATAGTTTCGGGTTCATATAGTTTTCGACAACCGAAAAAATTTGTGCCAATATATTTTCTGGTATAACTCCTTCCCTCAAGTGAATTTCTCCTTGAATAAAAAGATTTCTTGTTTTCAAGAAAGTAATTTCATCGATGTCGTGGCCAATGAAGCGATGTTTGTAAAATACAACTCTTATCTGTCTTATTAGATTCTCTTGGGTATTGTTGACGTGTAATTCTTTGGATTGTTGAACAAATATGTTAAACAAACCTTTATTGATACTTCCGGATCTCTTGGTGGGTTGTATACTTAGATTTTGCAGAAATTCTACCTGGTCGATCAGCAATTGTTTGTAATCATTTATAATTACAGGGGAACAGGGGAATACCTCCTCAGGGTAAAGAAGTAGATTGCTTTTTTCAACTTGCCTTATTTTCTTGGAGTTGAAAATGATTCTTTCAAAAGAAATATCTGTTCTATAACTTAGGTCTGCCAATGCAAAGGCAATTACCTCTTGAAGAGTAAGTCCGGGATCGTGGTAGTTGTAATCTGTCCAAATGTCCCCTGAGTATTGCTGCGTGAGGGTTGTGAATTTTTCCAGCAAAAACTGATAATCTAAGCCCTCTGAAAGTTCAAGATTTTTCCTTAAGCTCTCTATTTTAGGCTTGTTCACTTCCATGGGTATTAAAACCGTTCTCTAATAAAGAGCATAGGTTGTATTTGATTAAAAAGGGATTTCCAGTGCTTTCGTCAAGACCAAAGTGCTGAGTAGTTTTGGCTTCTAAGGAGTAATTAAAAATGGAGCCACTCCATCTAAATTTTATCTTCCTAAAAGGATTGCCATAACTTGAGGAGCTTAATTTTATGCGACTATTTGACAGATTTCCACCATAGGCACTTACAGCAGTCCCGCAAGAAATTGCATGTTTCCCACTTCCTTTTTTTCCATTACAAATGGCAACAATTTCTATTGCATTTAAACCGTTTAGATTGGTTAAAACAGGGTGCCATTTGCCATCCGCGAAAGCTTCTCCTTTCGTTGTTCCAAAGCGAGCACTCATGCCTACACTGGCCTGCATTGTGATTACATTTTTGGAGTCTTCGTTTCCAAGAACTATTTTACCATTTTCATATACAGAAAAAATCGCAATATTTTCTGCATTTACAATACTTAGTTTTTTGTTCTCGATACCTGTTAGTTTTAGGCTAAAATTGGGCAATTTTTGGTTGATGTCTTTGAAAAACGAGAGCAAAGAATTTTTTGACCCGGTAGGTTGGAGGCTCAGGCCCATTTCTGCAGACCTATTGATTCCATCTTCTGCAATGTTGATTGTGGAATCAATCAAATCTTCGAAATATTTTTCATTGGGCGTATTTCCGGATTTAAAGTAGTTTTTGAGTGAAGTTCTATTGACTATGGACATGGTTCTTTAATTGTTTATGAGTTGGATTCTTGGTCGAAGAGGATTTTCTTCTGGGGTGGCATCCGACAAGATAAAAAAGTTTTGACCGATTTTAGCCTTGCTAAGGTTGTACGGTTTAGGGATTAAAGTTTTCTCATTATCAATTCGTTCTAAATCAGTTATTGGCTCAAAAATTAAAATACTGCTTGGGGTAGAGGGCTTGATTTCTACAATTGTTTCGTTTATCTGGGTTGCTGTGTCGGAGAGTAGAAAAGATTTTTTTGCTTTTCTTAAAATATGTAGCAATGAAAATTCAGTGATGAATTGAATTGATGGAAGGTTGCTTAGGTAGCCAAGTAATCTATTTTGATTGATGACCTTGTTTAGTTCAGGTTTTTGGTTCGGGTCAATGATCCAAGGGTTGATGTATGCACTTAGCGCTTTGTTTATATCATCAAGGAGGTTTTGATAACTTTCTTCAGTTGATTTTACCTTCATAGAAACTCTAATATGTTCGTAGGTGGGATTGCCTACTTCTATGCGAACAAAGGGATCAATGAATGAATCTAGGTAATCCTCAATTTCCTTCAGTTCCTTTGTTGAGAAAATCAACTGGCTATGTCCTTTGTTTTTACTTGCATCTTTGAAAAGGATTATTTTTAGAATAGGTTGTTCTGCATAGCTTTTGGCATAGGTGACGGTTTGGATCCAATGTATGTGCTTAAACTTTTCTAAAAGTATGTCCTGAATGTCTTGACTTGTAATGGCTCTATTTTTGTGTCTTATTCTCTTAGAGACACGCTCATAAAAGTCCATTTGTGTCTCTATTTTTTGATGGCCAAAATAAGCGCCCACTTGTTCTATTGATTCGATTGATGGAATTGTTTGGGCCGAAGAAAGTACGCGCAATTTTTCCCAATCTTCCGGCAGATTATCCGAATTTTTTGAAACAAGTTTTATCCCATTTAAGTGAATGGAAATCAACTGTGAAGAAAAATCTGTGTTCTTCAAAGACACAATACGAAACCAGAAGTAGTCTGGATTTAAAATACTGTTTTGTTTGTTGATTTCTTTGGGAATTTTAATCTTTACCCGTCCAGTAAAAGTCAAAGAGTTGGTTTCATCAAATAGGTCGTTGTCATGAACTTCTTGCCAATTGTTGTTGGCCAAATATTCCCATTTCACCTCTTGTTCCTGGGTGATATTTATGCTTTTAGATTCTTTTAGGTTAAAGAGAAAGGTTAAATGCCTTGGTAGTTTTTCTCCCGACAATCCAATATATAAAGCACCTTCGAAGTTGTAATTGGTAATGATAGACTGGGTGCTAGAGGTTCCATTTTTAAATGTTTTCTCTAGGCCGAAGGGCAAGACATGGTAAATCTGTGTATGCGTGCTTTTAGAATTTTTTGAAAAATGGGTTGGATTTAGGTAAATGGAGAATTGTGAATTGTAGCCTATTTTTAGGTTCTTTATTTTGGGTGCTATAGGGTCTTTTGGAGGATTAAGGTTTTCATTAAGACCATTCTTTTCCGAAATCTTGGAAACATACTTATTGTAAACTTGATTGTAAATGTCATAGCCAAAGCCAAAAGAGGGTTCAACCAGACTGAGTTCCAAAAATGAATTTCTGGGATTTCTTAAATGGCTATTTCTTACCGATTTTTCAGTCAAAACTCTATCAAGATCAAACTTCAGTGTTCTTTCGCTCTCCAATAAGTTGTTTTCATCATCAGCAAAAAAATTAATGGCCGACCCTGCATTAAGCATTATTTTTTGGTTTTCAAGATCGTCAAAAAATGTAGCTTTAATTTTAAATGAATCATTTGAAATACCACGTTCGTATTCTAAATAATGGGACTTATAGTCCTGAATTTCATTTGGAATGGGTGAATTCTCCCAAGAAACTTCAAGCTTTCGGATGTTTTTATAAAAAATTTCTTCTTCAAATATTTTAACTTTTGATCCTACCCTAGGAGAAGGCCCAAAAATTTCTACAGCCGAAGAAATATCAGCTTCTCCTTCGTCATTTTCTACAAATTCGGGAGTTAAAGAATTTACATAGATCTCAAAATGAATTTTATTCAATTCAAGGACGGAAAGAAAAAGTAATGGATTATAATCTTTGTCTTGATTGATGGTAAAAAGGACAATAGGCTCATTGCATTTGAAATGGTATCCTTCATGCAATTCAGGATCGTAGTTGGCAGTGCTGGCTTGAAAAGCCAAAAGTTCAAATTCTATGCGGATTTCAGGTTGGAGTAGCCAATCTTTTGGTGGAGCAACAGAAATATCCGTTGGCTCAAGCCATCCTTCTGAAGAGGTAATTGAAATGTTGAATGCATTGAAGAATATATTGTTAAAAACCGTTTCAATACTTTTTTCTTCTTTCCCACAAATTTCTAAAAGTAATGTGCTAAGGATTTCCGTTGATGACGTATTAAGTTCCAAAGTCATTGCTATTTTTCTATTTCCTTTTGATAGCAAAAACTCTTTGCTGGAAATAGCAAATCCTAGGTCACATTCGGCCAGATTTTGGAGATTTTTTGGAATCAGCATTTGGTCTTCGCCAAAGATGGGTGTTTCTTCAAAGGAGGATACATCCAACTCTTTTTTATAAATATTTGTGATTGGCTGACTGGCAGTATTGTAATCGATATACTTATTCTTGCCTATAAATAGCTGGTAAAGTAAGGCGATTTGATTGTTGGATAAAATTTCGGATTCTTCATTTAAGTAAGTGAGCTCTTGACCATCGGCAGAAAGATCAGTTAGGAATCTACTATTTTTTTTCAAGGCAACATTTTCGCTTTCTTCAAAAAGTTTTATTGCCGCAAAGGTATTGATCGGTTTTGGGGCTTTTTCTTTTTGTTTCAGATAGTTTTTATAAAATAGGTCAAGATGTTTTTCTGTAAGATTATTTATATTTTTTTGAGCGTATTTGTAAAGTTGATAAAAACCAAGGTATAAGGAAATGTGTGGTGCTCTGTTGGATTTTTCGAGCAACAAATGATTGAATAAATTGCCCAAACTTGATGAGAAAGACAACAAAGATTGTTCAAGGGATAGGTATAGGATTTGGAGTTTTTTGAACAAATAGTCGGGATCTTTGCTTTCAGAATTTTTTTTCTTTCTGTTAAGGATATCTCTAATAAATATGGGCTGAAAACTATCAAAATCAATTTCGATGTCTAGATAGGAGAGGTTCATTTCTTTTAGGAAGTCAACCAAATTTGTAAACTCAAAGAAAATATCGTTGAGTTTTACTTTGATCAGTGTTTCTATCTTATCTGTTAAGAGATCGTTTTTTTTCTGTTTAAGGCTTAGGAGTGAGCGAAGATAAAAAGAGTTTATGGCCAGAAACTCTCTATGAATAAGTTCAACAAGGTCAAGAATTAAAGAATATTTATCCTTTTTTTCTGAAACGAGTTGATACTCTGACTGAACCGCTTGATATTCCTTGGAGAAGTCGGTATCATAGTGGGCTTTTATTTCGGAACATAGAAAAATAGAGTCTTTGGTGAAAAACTCCCTCCAATTTCCATCTTTTTTCCCATTTGAATCATAAAAGGTAGCAAGCTCACTAAAGCCTCTGGTTAGGTTTACTAGATTTTCAATATCCTTGGTATCAATATCAAAATATTTGGGCGATAATGGATTGAGCTCTTTTTGCATTATTCAACGTTCGTTCCTTCAAGAAGGTAAAATGGGAAAACAATATTGTCTCTCACATTTGTTTCTTGAATGGAATAATTTACCGAAACCAAAATTTTCCCGTCATCAGCAGGACTTGTTTTTGCTTCAATATTTTCTATTTGAATTCTTGGTTCCCACCTACTTAGGTCAGAAGCAAGCCTATTTTGTATGCTTGTTAAAAAGCCTAAATTATTTTGTTCAAATATTAAATTGTGCACAAAAGATCCAAACTCAGGTTTTAGTATACGTTCTCCAATTTTTGTTTCAAAATAAATTTGAATGCTCTGCCTGATGTCTTTTTGCCCTGAAACCATATTCACGGTTCCATTTTTTTTGTCAAAAGATGGAGGGAAAGACCATCCGGTACCTAAAAAATCTACATCTTTATCTTTCATTATCCAACTTTTACGAGGGGGATGCCCATAGAAATTTTCCCTCCATGTGCCATGGGGTCATCTTTTCTTGCAGCAGGTTTTCCCCCAAATTTTACTTTTTGAGAGCCATTTTGAACCACGTTTGGCATAGGGATGGGTACTGGACCAGCTGGTGTAGGAATCCGATTTAAGCATAAGGACATGTCGCCCTTTACAATTGCTTTCATTTTTGTGATTTTTACCTTTGGAGAGCCAGGAAAAAATATGGGCAATTCCAAATGGGTTCCTGCAGCATCTGGCACATTGCATTTGTGCATACCTAGTGGAATAATTGCATCTTTCCCCATTAATTCAAATTTACTAAAGATCCTTTAATATTGACAGCGCCGGTAGACTTTATTTCTGTTGTTCCTTTAGCGTTGGTAGAAAATTTTGACTTAGCATCAGCAGAAATACTTTGACCAGAAATTTTTACCGAACCAGAAGATCCACCGTCAACTTTTACCCCTTTAGATCCTGTAAGGTTTAATTTTCCGGAAGCTTTTAAAGTGATATCTTTTTTGCTTGTGATGGTTATCCCTGAACTGGAGGTTTCAATTTGATTGTCATTGGAATCTTTTATGGTTATCTTTTTTGCTTTGTCATCTATAACAATGGAGTTCTTATCTGGCGTGATAATTGTTATTGCTTTGTCCTTATCGTCAAACTCTATGGTAAGTTTTTCTCTTGTAGAGATAGATTTTATATCGTTTTTTTTATCAAATTTTTCATACGGCTTATTATTTTTATCATATAAGCAGCCTAAAACAACAGGGAACTCAGTTTCATTGTGTAAAAAACCAACAACGACTTGTGTGCCTATTTCTGGTAGAAATTGTGATGATCCAGTTTTAGAAACATACATTTGGCTTAGTTTACACCAAACAAAATTGGTTGAGCTTTCGAATCCTTGAAGCAAAACTTTTATTCTATTTTCTTTTTTAGGATCTTTATCTAACTCTTTGACGGTGCCAATGAGCAGTCCTTCTGACTTTTGGCTAGGGTTTTCAAAGGTCAAGTTATTAAACAATGGGAATCCAAAAATCAATTTGGTTTTGAAATCCCCCTCGCTAAGGGTATGTTCCAAACCTGAAATGTAAATATCGCCATCAAAATGACTTCCAAAGCCTTTTAAAGTAGCGATTTTACCAACCGAAGCAAAATTTAGACCTCTCGTGGTTACTTCTCCTCGAACACGCTTTATTCGAGACTGGAAAAGCATGCCATTGGCATCCTCTTGAATCCAGCTTGCATCTTTGGGACTTTGAGCTAAAAATTCATGATTGTTGCTATGAAATATTTTGCCAAGTGTTTGAGAATTTAAATCACCTGGTTTTGATAGCTTGGTGTATTCATTTGCAACCTTACTATCACTTTTATTATTGAAGTCGTCCCAGCCCGAAATTTTTACTCCTTTGATTTGATTAAGGCTATTGATCTCTGCAAAGAAAGAGTCTACATCTTTCCCTTGAGTTATGGTAACAAGACTGCTACCAGAGCTAGTAGGTTCTTCAATCGTTACTTTCGACTGGGAATTGTAGATCACAAGGCCATTTCTTTTGCATAAATGTTTTATTAAATCCCAATTGCTTTGTTGTTTTTGTCGGATTACTTCTTGTTCAAAGCTAGTAGCAACAATACTTTTTGATACTGATGTTTCGCCAATAAGGGTAGTCATTACCTGACTATCTTTTTGATCAGTAAAAATTCTATCTTTATAGATTCCATTCAGTTTAGCAGCTTCATCTATGCACTCTAGAACCAAAATACTATAGTAAGGATTGTTCGCATAGCCTTGTCGTAGAGAGATTTTTTGGCCCGATACAACTCCTTTAAAAACAGTTTTGTTGATTTCTTCAAATCCTAGACTTATTTCAATCTTTGCACCAGGTTTAAAACTAGACTCTTCGCTTTCTTCAAATAGGTTTTCTGTTGCATTTCCTGCAATGATTTCAATTCTTGCCGAAGAGAATTGGCTCAAACCTTCTTTCACCTTGATTGAAAAAACCCTGAAATCAGGATTTATTTCACGACCATTAAATTTAATGACAAATGATATAGGTTTGTTGTTGGTATCTAAAGGAGTTTTTGCCATTTATTTTTCGATTGGCGGGAAGGAAAGTCTTTCGCCAACGTTTACTCTTCTAAAAGTTGTCAGTTTATTTTTCTTTGCTACATCGATACAATATCTCGAATCCTTATAGTACTCGTTGCACAAATTGGGTAAAGATTTCCCGTCAAGAATAATTGGCATTCTTGTTATGTCGGGACTCTGGAATTTTTTGGACAGATTTTTTGGATCTATTTTTTCAGTTACTGTAAGTGATATTTCTGCTCGAAGTGGAGATCCAAAGTAATTAAAATGGGTATAATTGATTTCAAAGCTGGATATCTTCCCAAAAAATTCATTGGTAGACCATACAAGCTTCACAAAAGGAGGCTCATGCGTACTGTTTCGAGGTGTTATTGCGACTTTTTTGAGCTTTTTAATGGACTTTTCAACGCTAAAAAGTGGCAAAAAATTCCCATCGGGGGGGCCAAACAAAATTGTTCCGGCATTATCGATGGTAAAATTGAAAGAGAGGGTTTCAGAAAAGTAGGTATAGTCTTTTTTAACAGGTCTTCCTCTAGCGTCTCGTACTTTTTCTCCTCCTGATTTTTCTTCGGTAAATCCTCTTTTTATTTCTTTCGGATTTAGTTGTAAAGTGTAGGATGCAAATGAAAAGAGAGAATCAAATTCTTCATACCCTTTTATTACCAATTGTGAATATAGGTTGATCATATCTCATTTAGTTTGTTTAAAACTTCCATGATGCATTCATCAATTATCTGCTTTTTTTCATGGAAAGATAAGGTGGTTGGGCTGTCTGAATTTGATAGTAATCCTTTAATTTCTTTGATTTGGTCTAAAGTAATTTCATTGTCTTTCCCTTTTACCGATGCTGAAATTTTAACTTCTTTGATTACAACAGGCATAACAATTAACTTAACGGTATTTGGGTGATTGTTTGATAGGCGATTTCCACTTCTTCAAACAGTATGGCAGACTCACCTGTCGCCTCAGCATCAAGTGTCCCCAATTTCCAACTGACTGGAATACAGTTTGTGAACATCCAAGAGATTTTGGGAATACCACTGCGGTCTTTCAGCATGATCACCATAGGTACTGGCTGATACATGGTAAAGGTGCTAGTTTGGGATTGAACCCAGGTAGAAAAAAAAGACAAGGCTGAAACGATTCCCTTTTTCAGTGTGATTGGACTAAGCTCTATGTTGCCCGGCAAATTGTATTGGGTAGACTGATAGCCGGAGTTGTATTCCTGTTGAACACTTCTTTTTGCCCCAATTCCATCAACAGAAGAAAAATTAGCTTCATATGGATTACCTGCGAGATAAACCCCAAAATAGTAACTATGAAGCGGGTAGTCGTTTGCAGCAATCATAATTTGGTTATTAAAAAAAATCATGCCCTTTCAGTTTTGGGCATGATTTTTTTTTAATTGTTAAAATTAGCCTTCAATAGTCAACCCTTCATGCGCCCAAACAATTTCTTCAATTGCGGCTTCACTGGCTTGAGAATTCATATCTGTGGATGTGATTTTTTGCGGCCATGCATTTGTGAGGGTCCATGTCATTACCGGACTGGTATTTTCGTCAAGTAATCTAATGACCACAGTTACTCTTTCAAATGTATTCATCGCAATTGCATTGATCCAATCGTAGTACTGATTGTCATCAACGAATACACCTTTTTTAAGTGTAACGTTGCCTGATTTTATTAATCCAGGCATTTTAATCATGGAGAATGTAGGGCTATTTCCATGACGATATTCAATTTCATCAGCTTCAATTTCAAGACCACTACACTCTTGGAAAGGAAGGTCGGTTAAGTCTCCGATATCAACAGAGAAGTAATACTTGGATATGGGCCAAAACTGATCCTGATCGGCCCCGGTTCCTGCGGTTGGTACTGCCATTTTTTAATTATGATTTTTGTTGTTGTTGTTGGAAAGTTATTACTATAAATTCAGCAGGTCTTGTGATAGCGACTTTTACAGTCATTTTCAAAATACCATCTAAGATGTCATTGGAGGTCATTGTAGAGCCTAGACCAATTTCTACTACATAGGCATCTTCTGGGTTGGCTCCTGCCAATATCCCACCTTGCCATTGATTGAATAAAAAGTTGGAGACTGTAGCTCTAAGGGTTGACCAAGTGGTTGCATTGTTTGGTTCGAAAACATAGGCTTCCGCTGCCATTTTTATGCTCTGTTCTATAAAAATCATAGCACGTCTAACCCCGATGTATCGCCAATCTTGGCTATTTCCATCTAGCGTTCTTGCTCCCCAGACGAGATTCCCTTTTCCTTGAAACGACCGGATGGCATTGATTGCCTTTCCTGTTAATGGTAAGTTGAGGTCTTCTTGCTCTGCTGCCGTAATGTTTACAGATGGTTTAATTACTGAACCTAAACTAACATTCGCAGGTGCCTTAGAGACGTTAAAGGTATAATCCACCATTGAATAAATACCTGCTATTGCGGCACTAGGAGGTAAAACGTTTAACATTTCTCCCATATCCTTGAGGATTGCATTCATTCTTGGACTTATGGTCTTAAGTGTAGATTGTAGACTTTCAATTTGATCTCCTTCTGCTGAGGAAAGCTTTTCAATTTCCCCTTTTATTGCGTTTGCTCTTGACTCGTTGATGAGTTCACCTTCTAGATCTGCAGCAACCTCTCCATTCAAAACTTCTATAAGAGCATCTACTTCATTAAAATTGGTAAAATCAATTTCTGAGGAATCTACAATGGTTGTATGTAGAAAAGGATAATAACTTGCACCCCATTGCAAAAAGTTGGAACCAATACCTTCTCTATGGACGTTCACAACATCTTCGTCTGGTGAAGTCAATGCACGAGAATTGTTTCCGTTGTGCACATCTAGAATGGCAAATCTATTTCGCATATCTTTACCACAGTGGAGCAACATTGCCTGATGCAGGCTATTACAATCCTCGGCAGACAATAAAGATGCTTCGGGTACCACCAATAGGGTAGGTTCATTGTACTTTAATAAAGTAGGAAGACCTGAGTTATTTGCTGCGTCATTGAAATCTTTTGCTTTTATTCCATTTTCGTAGTTTCCCACAGATACGATGTAGCAGTCTCCTCCGCCGTTGGAATAAAAAAGTCGGATAGAACTATGCAATTTGAAATTTGTAGATTCATCTATAGATAAATCGTACCCTGCACCCTTTTCGGGATTGAGGGTAATATTGAATTTAGTTTTTGGTTGTCCCCCAAAAATTTCCTCGTACTCTGCGAGTGAACTTATTTTGGTTGGGACATTTGTTAAATCGGTGGTTCCACGTAAGGCCTTTGCAGTGTACCCAATAAATGCTGGTAACGCTGTGGCCACTGGAACAACGCTAGACGAAAAACCCCTTTTTTCTTCTATGTAGACTCCTGGTGTTGCTAATACTGCCATATTAAATGAACTATGTTGTAACAAATGTATGAATCTAGTTCATAACTTTTGTGGCAATTGTCAATTTTATGTTTTGGCAAGCTTGTCCTGAGTTCAATGTTTTTGTCTAAATGTTTGAAAAAGAGTTTAATGAATAGCTTTTCGTTTTCCTGAAAATATTTTTTTTTGTTTTCATCGCAAAGCAGAAATATTGCGTTTTTCAATCCGTAATTTTCTTCAGGACGGATTTGCTTGTAGTTTTTAATTTCTTTCAAAGAGTATTTGTCTAAGATTTCGAAACGTAAAAGTTGTTTTGGAGTGATCTCTTTGGGAAGATTAATCACAAGTAATTTTCGAATGTTGCGTTGTTCAAACCGAAGAAACAAATTGTGTGTCTTTTCCAAGGGGTCATGGATGTTAAAGGACAACTCTATTATTCCGTCTGTTTTCGGAATATATTTGTCAATTACATCTTTTTGACTTGCAAATTCATTTTCGTGTAGATATTCATGGCTTGCAAAGTTTCGGAAATAAAACGATTGTTCGATTCCCTTATCTATATTGGTAAAGTTGAAAAAATTTGGATCAATGATATTGAATCTAAAAGTTAGGAGGAATTTTTCATTAGGAATCTTCAATAATTTTTTAAAAGATGCTTTTTGGGTCAATATGGCAAATCCTTCCTGTGTAGCCTTGAACAATAATCCCATATTGGACATAGTAAACTTACATTCTTCCGTTGGGATAACGTTTATAAGTCCGCATTCTTTTTCATAAAAGAGGTGATACGTTTTTACATAGGCCAATACATGGTAGTCATTTTGCCAAGAAGTTCCTAGTGTGTTCAAATGATAATTAGATTATGTTGCCAATGGCGGAACTGATATTGTTGGAAGAAAAATTTAACATTCTAAATCGATAAACAACGGAAGGGACATAATTGGAACCAATATTATTCCAAAAGTTGGACAGTTCTTGAAATTGCACATTCACCATTTCTACAATAATTTTATTTATGTTGGGATTATCGAAATCCTCAAAAACATTTCTTTCTTGGAAGAAAGAGATGATTTCGGAAATATATTTTAGAGATTCGGGATAATTTTCATTTTCAAAAGCTGCAGCATATATGATATAAAGATTGATAAAAAAAGAGGGATTTGCACCAGGATTTGATTGAAATGGACCACTTTTTGATGCTCCATCTTCTTCTATATTGATTAGAAAGGAGGCAATTTTATTGGTAATATCGAGATTGTCTGATTGTCCTTTTTTGAGGCTGGTAATTTTTACCATCTCTTCGACTGTACCAAACTTTTGACTTAGTCTTTCGTTCAACTCTTCATTTATTCCAGAAAGAACTGAGAGTATCATTTATCCCAATAAAATCTTTTTTAATCCTACAAACATTAGTCTCATTAAATAACATGTTGCCAAGCTGATAAAAAATGCAATAATGAAAAGTTCTACTACAAATACCTTTTCAAAATCATTTATATGATTGTTTTGACTTGCAATTTTAAGAAGACTAAGAAAAATAAAGGCCATCGGCACAGAGGCGAGGCAAAACCCTAGAAAGTATAAAATTTCTTTGAAAATTTTTTTCCCCATCTTATGGTCTGTTTTGTTTGAAGTTAAAAGTTATTTTCCCCAACAAAAAGCTTGCAGCAATTCCCAAAATAAAACTGATAATGTATAATAACCGCTGATTTAAAAAATCAATTAAGGCAAATAAGGGTACAAAAAGGGACACTAAAATTAATATTTTTATAAACCCTACAAAATAATCTCTGTACATGGCGTTCCGAAAGTTTTGGTCCGACACGGTGATGATGAGGGCAATGGAGAGAAATAAAATGAGAAAGCAAAAGGAGGTAATCAAAATACTTTTGTACTTCAGTAAAAATGCCGAAACCGAAAACGGATACCCTTTTATTTCATTGATAGGGTTAGCAATAGCCAGCGTGTCCGTTGAAAATCTCTCGGCAATATTGTCCCAAAGTATGCCGTCGGGAGCTTCATAGCCCAGTGCCCAAAACCCTACACCCTTTATCCCGTTGTCCAAGGCTGCATCCATTTTTCGGGTGGTTGTATAGGCATCATCGAACCAAAATTCGTGTGAAGTGCTGTCTTTGTATTCAAAAAAGAAAAAATTTGTATAAGATTGCTCATCAAATTCTTTTGAATAGTAAGCAAGGGATTGTGTATCCTCTGACATGATATAAACTTCCTTTTGAGTTACAAAATTGTCAAAACCTGTGGAGTAGGTGTTTGAATTTTGAAGTTCTCCTGACCATAGGCTTCCATAGAGCGGGAGGGCAAAAATAAATTTGTTTGTATTGGTAAAATTATCTTTGATAATTTGGAGTGATTTTTCGATACTGCCTTTTCCATCTAGGTCTATCAAGGGCGCAATTGAGCCGGAAAAACCATTGGGAGGATTAAATTGGTAACCAGAAACAACAATCCTATCTACTCTATATAAGATATCTTGAAGCACTGAAATTGCATTTTTTGACAAAACGGGCGGAACAGATACGTAGATATCCACCTTACGATCGCTGAAAGTTTGTCTAAATCTTTTGCTGGTTTGCTTGATTAAGTTTCCATAATATTTCCAATGTTTGTCTTGAATATCCTCTAAGTGTAGCTCTACTCCGTCTGTATTTCGGTACTGAATTAATTTTATGATGGAGTCTATAAATTGTGATTGGCTTTGTTGATTGGTGAGAAATCTTTCTACCTCTTTTTGGCCAGTACATGCTGCACTCAGCAAAACCTTTGTTTTGGTAGCTTTTGCAGAGTCAATAAGTTCGGTTGTTTTCCATTCTACAATATTTTCTCTGTTTGTGTAAGAACCTGTTTCAGGGTTTATCTTATATGAAAAGAAAGCAATGGTTGAAATTAAGTCTAGTGGGTAGCTTTTCCAATTGTCTTTGTTCCAATAAGGATGCCACCCAAATACTTCATATTGAGGACGAATTCTTTGGTACTTTTTGTTGCGTCGGTAAAATTTATTTTTGTCTTTATCCCAATTTAATGCATCCAAGGCATTTTTACCATTTAAAGCATTAAAGAGATAGTTGTATCTATTGATGACATTTTTCTGATTCGTGTCCAAATATGATTTTTGCAGCGAGTCTACTTTTTGTAGACTTACTCTCTTTTGGGGGTTTCTGAACCCAAGCGTTTTACCCATTCTTCGGAAGGTGTTTTCTGTATATCTTTTCTCGGAATTGGTATTGCGAACAGCTGTATTTAGCGGCTTTAAGACCTTTCTACAACCACTGTTTAAACTTACTCCAAAAACCAACAGAAAGATTAACTTGTATCTATTTCCACTGAACATAAACCTTCGGTTTAATTTTTTTACGCACCGTTTGACTTTTAACAAAGCTAGTGGATTTGTAAATTAATAATGCTATAGCGTTAAAATTCAAATTATAGATCTGAGATTGGTTGGCGAATTCCAACTCAAATTGTTGGCACAAACTGTTTTGGAGTAAAAAGAGGGATTGACCGGATTTTGAGTGCTTGCTTTTGAAGGGTTGCTCTACACAATTACCGAAAAATTCGTGGGATATTTTGAGATTGTGTGGTTTAAAAAAAGCTGTCTCATTTGCCTTATTTTGACTAAACTCTGGCATCACAAATTTATTGAAAAAAGATTCGGGAAGTAAGCTTGAGTCTTTATGCGACAGCTTAAGTGCAATACCAAGAACCGTAAAGGAATCTCTGGGTATATCAAAGGTTTTATGAAACGTATGCTGCTTGGTAAGATCCAAATAACCACTTAGTTGGATAGGTTCATTCAACAAAACAAGAAAATTGCTATCAATTCTATTTATTTCTTCCTCAATTGGGTTTTCAGTGGTATCGTTATCAATGGAAACGGATAATTTTTTTTGATAAGGGGAAATGGTGTATAGGCCACTTGCCTTAAAACTCAATGGAATTTTTTTCGCCACGTTTATAATAAGGTTCCCTTTATTGTTTGAAATCCATTTGAAATTTATTTCTTCTTTGGCTTTTAAAGTTTCAAATTTTTGAACCAATGAGTCTTGGAAATAAAATTCCATTTGGGTGCGGTTGGCTTTTTTAATTAAAAGTTTTAACTGCAAGGTATCATGAAGTGAAAGCGGTATCTCATAACTTGCTGAATTCTGTTTTCTAGACAATTCAAGTTCAAAACCCTTTTTTATTTGACTCACTTTAGGTGGTCTTAATTTTTCGAAAAGAGAATCCAAAATACGAGCACTGGAAATATTTAAATCCAGAATTTCTCCTTTGGCCAATAACTCAACCATCTTATTTGACTGATTTCCGTTGCTGGGTTTGGTTTTGTCAATGACATTCTCCACTAAGCTTTTGGCTTTTTTAAGCAATGCATCCTTGTTTATAAGATCTTCTGTGTTGTTTTGGGCATAAGTCTGAAAATTGGCACACAAAAAGAAAAAGGTGATAATTAAGTATTTAGTTTTTTGCATCTTGATTTTTTTCAAATTCTTGAATTCGTTTCTTTTCTGACTCTGAAAAAGAAAAGAATTGATTTGACGTATTTTCCTCTTGGTCAGATTTATTTAAATGAAATGATTTTTTCCTTGAATAGGAATTGTGAAGCTCCTGCAACAGTAAATCGTAGGGACCAATTGGCGTTAGTACTTTAGACAAAAGTGGTGCACATTCCAGTAAAAATATCAATAAAATAATGGCTAGTGAATTGAACCCGTTGATATCTTTGAGTGCGTTCAGCTGGTTGAGGAAACCGAAATGATTGGCATTTTGTAATTTATTTATTTCCTGATTTTTTTCTTGGGTGATTAGTTTGCTCTTTGAATTGATGGTTTCAATCTGTTTTGCCATTTCTTTTTTGATGATGTAAAACTCTTCTGAAAACTTTTCATATTTTTTTTTCTTCCTTTCACACTCCGACCCACTTCCTTTTATTTTCGTTCCGCAGGTGCCATCGCATTCACATTTGTATTCCTGGTAATATTTTTCTTTAAGTTCAAACTTGTCTTTTAAATCATCATTGATACTTACAATCTTTTCGTCTAGTTTTTGTATTTGAATATCATAATGTTTTTGAATGTTTCTTGTTTGTTGACTGATATTATTTTGAATTTCGAGAAAAACTTCTTTTTCAAACAATTTCAATTCAAGTGGTTTGGCCAAAGAAACTGAAATAACAAAAGCCACAATGAGTCGGGGAGAAAGCGCAATCAAATCTTTTCTCAAATTTCCACTTTTGTGAAACGAGATGATCATAATTCTATCGAGGTTGAATATAAATACTGCCCAAAGCGTGGAAAACAAAAAGAGAAGTAATTTTTGATTGGTAATCAGCGAAAAAGCAAAATAGGCACTCACCCATGCCGATATACTTGTTATGAGAATAAAAGTACCATAGATGGCCATACGCGTTTTTTCATTGTCAGGACACCTGCCCAAAATGCCTTCATTGGCTCCACTAATTGATATTAACGCATTGACGATTTTGTTCACGCTTCGGCAATTATTGTTTCAATATCATTTATTTTTTTTAAAAAGGGAAAAATGTCTCGGATTTACTATGAAATAAACGCTTGTTGAACTTTTTCTTTTCTGGGAACTTAGCTCAAAACATAAATCTTGGTTTTTAGATACTGTAAATTCCATTGCTCCATTTTGTGGAAGTACCCCCCAATTTTTTTCTGTAATTTCTTCGGTATTTAAAGCGTTCCATTCAATCTTTATCTTGGTATTTTTGTTCACAAAAAATTTTGATCTGTTCTTTATGGGTAAATATTTTTGGGATTTTTTATCTAAAAAATAGAAGTGTAGTTGCAAACTTGGTTTTTGAAATGTTTTGACCAATATCCTTTTTTCGATCCGCTCCTCACCAGAATTTGCTTGAAGGACCAATAATTCATTTTTGGCAATTTTCTTCTTTACCGACCCTTCGTCAGGAATAGGACCGTACCCTTGTAAATGAACATTTTGCGCATTGATGCATTTCCAAGTGATGGTGATTTCACTGCCAGGGTCAACTTCATATGAAGACACATTAAAATGTTGAATTTCTATCCGTTTTTCTGAAGAAACTCGGAAGGCAGATTTGGTGATTTCTAAAAATATATTCAAAAGGTTCAATGCTTTGGATTTTTCAAGTTCAAAGATGGGTGAACTTTTTTTGTCGAAAAAAATGACTTGTTGTTTGTCGATGATTGCAAAAGAGTCTCGTTTTTCTTTCGATATGAAAACATTGAATCCTGAAGCTTTCAACCTGAAAATAAAATTAGATTGTTGGATGTCAAACGTCTTTTCGGTTGATTTTAGCACAACACAATTGACAAATAACTCACGATTTGCAAGAGCCAGCAGTTGTTCAGAGAGGGAGAAAAAGTATTTTTCATCAATACAAATATCAAGAGTGTATTTGGATGACTCCAACATAGTGAAAAGACTTAACGAGGAAAAACTTGAATCCGAGCTCAAAACAAAACACACAAATTTAATCAGGTCAATCAAAATGTTTTTATATCCATAAATTTGCTTAGGATGGATTCGTTTTATAACTGGAGGAAAAGGCAAATTGAGACCAGCATTGAGCTTCTAAGGGATTACGGCTTTGTTTTTGTTCATGGTGAAGAAGGGTGTGGTAAGTCTGTAATAATAAATGAGTTGATTCCAAGAAGACTTGAATCCAATAAGAATGGTTTTGATCATCAAGAATGGATTTTTACTAGGATGGCTCCAGGCACCAATGCCTTGTTCAATCTTTCATGGCAAGTTGTTCGTTCTGTGGATCAAGGCGAAAATATTGATTTAGATGTGGTAAAAAATCTCGAGACAGACATGGAATCCAGCAATCGGGGGCTTGAAATTTTTCTGGAGAACAATAAAGAAAATACGAACCATTTACTTATAGTCGATGATTTTGAGGAATTGATTCAACTCAGCCGAGTTTCAGAAAAAGACAATCGAGACCAAATCAACCAGTTTATTTCAAATATTTTTAAGGTTGCCGAGGACAAAAAAATTTACTTGATTTTGGGAATAAGGTCAAATGCTATCAATGCATTTTCTGAATATCCCATGTTCCAAGAAAAAATTTCCAAAAGTCAGTTTGCCATCAATGATTTGGAGGAATCTGGCCTGAAGGAGACAATTTCCAGTTTTGGTTTGGAGGACGAAATAAAATCCGAGGATGCTGTTTTTCTTGAAATTCTGAATCAGGTAGGTGACTGTCAACTACCCTTTTTGAATCCATTTCTAAAAGAGCTAAAAATTAGGAATATTGGAAAGCAAGAAGTTATAAATTGTTTGCCCATTTATCGCTTTGAAAAGGAAAATTTTAGTCAAAGGTTTCATGATTTAGAAAATGAAGAACAGCAGATCATTAAAAAATTGGTTCAACTTTTTTTCACCAATAAAACCAATAGCAGTTTAGAGCCAATATATTCAAAAAAGGAATTGGTGAAATATATTGGTTCTGATATTGAAAAAATTATAAAGACCATGGTTGCCTATGATCCCCATTCATTTTTATTTATTAGGAAAATAAATATTTATGGAGCACACGAAATCAAAGGCAAAGAGTCAGATCAAGTCCGCAGTGAGACCATAAAACTTAGGTTTTTAAGACACTCATTTTTAATTGATCAAATAACAAATTGGTTGGAAGAAGAGAACAAAAATAAAAGCAACTATCTTCAACTTTGTGACCTGTCAGAAAGTTATGAGAATGAAAGGGGAAATTTATTGAAATCTCCTGAGCTTGAATATTTTTTAGCTTGGCAGGAGCATAACAAATTAGAAAGGCAATGGCTTCAAAGATATCGGGACGATTTTGACAAAGCATTCACTTACTTGGAAAAGAGCAAGTTCGAAGACAACCAAGAAAAGAAACGTAAAAAATTAGAGCTCGAAAATGAAAAGAATAAAAACAGGAAAAGGATTAGAGGTCTATTGCTTCTGGTAAGTTTTGCCTTAGTTGCTGCAGTGGTCGCCTTTATTAAAGGAGAGGATGCAAGAAAAAGTAGGAACGAAGCCACGGCAAGTTTGGATTTTGCTGAGTATAAAGCTGAACAGGCTAGGATCGCAAAAGACAGTTCTATTGCAGCAAGGTACCTCGCTGATGAAAAGACGGAGGAAGCGAGAAAAAGTGAAAAGGAAGCCAAAAAAGCTGAGAAAAGTGCAGAAGAATCAAAAATTGAGGCCGAAAAAGCAGAATTGCAAGCTAGATTCAACTTAATCAAAGCCCAAGAGGAAAGAAAACGGGCAGAATCAAATGAGAGGCGTGCCGATAAAGAAAGAAAAAAAGCAGAAAAAAATGAAAAGGAAGCCAAAAAGCTAAAGCGAATTGCCTCCGTTGAAGCAAAATTATTGCAACTATCGAATCAGTTAAAAATTGCGGATATAAACGATAAAAAAAGCATAGAATTTTATGTTCAACAAGTGGTTGACTCTGCTGATCAGTTGCGAAAAACACAAAATGAACTAAAGCAGGAAAACCCCGAAGAATATGCCAACTTGAATCTGAGTCAATTGCAACCCATTTTTCAAACTTCTTTTGAAAAAATAAATGGGAAAAATAAGTACATAGATACCAAAATGAATCTCCTGAGCACCTCCGACGGAAGCAAAACAAAATACAATGGCAATTTGAGGGATATCGACATCAACCAAAGAGGAAATGCAGTATCGGTTGGAAATAAGGGGGTGGTATATTTTGCTGAAAATATTACCTTCAAAACACCCGGCAGAAATATTCTACCGGTGCATAGAGTCTCTAATTCAAATAACCTTGTTGATTTAAGAAGTTGTAAACTATTGCCCAATGGAAATGTTGCCTTGGGAGGTGTTTCGGCAGGGGAGGCTTTTTTGGCCATCTTTGATCCGAGCCAAAAGACTTCGAAAAGAATCGCATTTGAGGCTGAAAAAAATGATATTGTCAAAGATTTTTTCATTTTTGGGAAGACAATAATCGCTCGCGGTTTAAATACTTTTTATTTCCTTCAAACACCAAATTTGATAAAAGCCAAAGACCCGCTAAAGTTTAATCATAAAATTCAAACTGTTTTTCAATTCCAAAATCAAATATTTTTTGTTATCAATGGTCAGTTAAAAACCCTGGACGAAAATGGCATTCAGTCAGCGTTTTTCTTAAAAAATATTGAATCTAGTTCCTCTATATTTGTGGACGATCGTTGGGTTATTTTGGGAACGCAAAAAGGTAGATTAAAGGTCTACAAGCGAAATGGAAAGGAATTGGTTGAGAGAGTAGATATGAATGCACACAATTCTGCTATAACCTCCTTGGCATATTTGCCTGAGTCTTCCTATTTGGTTACTTCTTCTTTGGACAACGAAGTGAAAGTATTTTCAATGAATCAAAACAATTCGTCGCTAAAAAAATTGAATCAAATTTCTTCTTTAGAGGGCCATGAAAAGTGGGTTTGGAAAATGGTAAAAGCTGAGATTGGATCTGGACATTTCTTGGTATCCATTGATGAAGGGGGGAATGCCTTGGCATGGTATTCCAACTCAGATGAACTCTTAGATGAACTTAGGAATAAAGTAAATTAATTTTATTGATCTGTTGCTTGGATAAACTTCTCTAATTGCCAACAAATAAGATCCAAACAGACCAAAAGTTTTTTTTCAATTTCAGCAACAGAAATCTTAGGATTGAATATTTCCCTATACTGAAAATAAACGAGATCACTTTCTATTAAGTGCCCAAAAGAGCCTATTGGCAATTCAAAGTTTGTATTCATCATCTTATGAATAAATGTGGCAAATTTTTCATTCGGTATTTCTGCTAGTTTCATTGGAAGTTCCACAAAGTATTGCATAATCTTCAAATCGTCTAATTCTTCTTCCAAATCGGAGAGAAGCATGATGTTCATGGATACTTCTGTTTGTGAGTCTTCAAAATAGAATTTGCAAGTGAGGTGTTCTTGGTTGTGTACATCACTTTGGTTGACAGCAACAGACGCAAAGCCTGATCTTTCGAGTATGTTTTTGATTTTAAAGAGCAAGTAGTATTAAGAATTTAGCTTTTAATTTTCTTTTTCAATAATTCCACTTTTTTTTCTTGGTCAGCTTCATTGAACTGTTTTGTACTGCCAATAGAGCTGAAAAGTGCCATGTCTTCGGGATGGTTTGCTAGATATTCGGCCAATTTATCATTGGCTTCATCATTCTTTTTGGTTGATTTGCTCTCATCGCTTTTCCCAGACAACCAGTTGTCTGGATTGTTTTCATATTCCATTTTTCTAGTTTCAATATCTTTCACTTGCCCATCTTCTCCAATCGCTCCGTACTTTTCTAATTTTTTGTTTACGTAGGCTTCTTTATCATCACCATATTCTTCAAGTTTGTTGTTGGCTTTTCTTTTTTTCCATAGCTTCAATGGGTTATATCCTTGGTATTCTTTTGCTTCTTCTAACTTTTGTTTTTTGGTGTCGAAATCATTTCCAATTTCATCTGCATCTCTTAGGTATCTTTCTTTTCGGTCACGGCCATATTGTTTGGCGTTGCTGTAAGCAGCTTTTCCACCTTTTATGGCCATAGAGGTCGCTCCCAAAGCCATTCCAACAGGAGCAGCAACGCCAGAGAGTGTAAGTGCCCCCGCTGTCAGGTCAAGAGCACCAGTAACTGCATTGAGAGCCCCCTTGCTTTGTTTTTTGCTTTGAAGACGATCCATGTGTCTCAACATTTCTAGTCTCTCAATGTAACCACTCTCTTTGGTAGTCCATTCATTTTTGTCATTGGCGAATTGGTTCTTTTTTTCTTTCCAATCTAATTTGACAGAAGAGTGTTCTTTATCTCTTTGTTCCCATGCATCTTTCCCAGATTTTAAATTGATTTCGGTTTGATTAATTTCATCATGAATGTTGGATTTCTTATCGGTTGATTTCTTTAAATTGTACCCCCCTTTTAAAAGGTCCATTGATCCAGTAGCAACGGAAAAAGCCCCTGAGGCAGTTGCTGCTCCTTTCATGGCAGGGCTTGCAGCATCTTTGGCTCCTTCAAGGAATTTCCCTGCTTTGAGTCCGCTATCCACGGCAGAATTTACAGATTGACCTGTAGTGACTCCTTTTTGAAGACCTCTCCCTGCAAGTCTTCCGAGTGCTCCATATCTCTGATTGCCTTCGCTGTCAGCATATCGTCCTTCTTTTACATTATTCAATTCCTCTTTTGCCTTGTCTGCACCTAAAGCACTGCCAAACTGACTAGCAGCGGAAGATAGGGTTTTTGAAATACTGGATCCATTTTGTTCTCCTTCCTCACCGGCTTCTTTTTTTCTCGAAAAAAGACCTGTGATGCTATCTTTTATTGATTTTAATTGAACGGTGTGGTTGCTTTCATCTGCCAATTGTTGCATTTGGTCAACTTCGGGAGAATTAAAGTTGTTATTTGCATCGGAAGAAGGCTGGAGTTTTTTCTTTTCTTTATGGGAATAAAACTGCACGATGAGAATTAAAGGTTTAAATATAAAGAATTAATTGCATTACAAGCTCAATTCAACTTTTTTGACAAAAAATGAATTAACAGAATTGAATATAAAATCCTGAACAAGCAAATCGTTCTCCAATTGATCATAACCAAGTAAAAGTGTGGATCGATAACTTATGAAATATTGTTCATTTTCTTGCGTGAAAACCAAAAAGCCAGTATCTGAATTTAAATTTAGTTTGTTTAGAACTTGGTATAATTCATTACTTGGTTGGAGAAAGGGTTGCGGAAAGGTGGCGAAAACATTGAGATAAATACTATCATCAAGTTTTGAGAAAATAAGTGCGAACTGAAGATCCGTATCTTCTCTGTTGGAAGAAAAAATGATGGTACCTACATCTAAACTGTCCACTTTTTTATCTTCATGGACTTTAAAATTCAGTTCTTTTAGATTTTTATATAAAAACTGTTTCATATTCATAAAATTATCTTCCAAACTCTATCATTGCTATTTCCACTGCGGTACTCCATTTTGTGTTGCCAGTGCTTGTTTTGTTTTTAATGTCAGTAGCGGTTGTATCAATAGAGGCTTCATCACTTAAACCTAATCTCTTTTGAACAGAACTGATTTCTAAGACTCCTTTCACAAGTGTCATATCGCCTTGATGTCTTTGGAGGGTTCTTTCCAGCTCGTTGTCAAAAGAGCTTTTGTCCAATAGGCTAGGATTATCTCGTCTTTCTTTGGCAAGTTTAAGTGCAACTTTTAGTTTTTCTACGGAAATTTCTTGTCCGCCTTCACCCAAATCGTGCATAAGTTTGACGGGCAGGTCCCCAGTCCCCATAATTGACTCAATGCCAACTGCTCCCGGCATATTCCTCAGAACGGTTTCGACCATTTGTCTTTTTCTAAAAGTTTTTCCCATCTTTTCTCGAGTTCTTTGCCAGAAGGTTAGGTGTTTAACTTCATCAAATAGCTTAGCTACTAGATTACGATGCATTTCTCCAAGTTGGCTGATATTTTCCAAATTAAAATCTGGAACTTCCGAACCAGTGCCAGCATTGTATGTTGTCAAAAATGACTCCAGTTGGTTTTTTGCCAAATTTAAATTTGTTAATTCGCTATTTTCTGCTTCGTTTCTTTCTGCAGGGTTTTTCGCTATCAAGGTTTGATAACGTTCTTTATTCCTTGACCAGAAATCTCCTTTTCGGATTAAATTTCTCAAGGGTTTGCCAGAACCCATTTCTAGCCCAATAATATGGTCTATTTGATTGTCTGTTAATTCTACCTCAATTACTGAATCTATCCCTAGCCGTTCGAGTCTGTAGTTTCTAAAACCTTTATAGTGTTCTATCCCAAAATGCACAATGGTTTGAGCAGCACCAATTATTTTATCTGCGGCATCAAAAGCAGGACCGCCGCCGGCAAAGCTTCCGATGCAAGCAGTTAGATGTCTAAGAAAATCAAATATGCCTTCACCTAATTTTATTTTGGCTCTCCTTCCTGCTTCGGCGACAATCTTTTTTTCTTCCTCTTCCAAAACAGACTCACCGTGTGTCTGGAATTTGGCAACTGCGCTTATGGCGTTGATAGATTTAAAGACAGCAATCGCAGATTTAAACGCATCAATACCTGCCCCTACACCCGGCCAAAATTCTCCTCGATCGATGCCTTGTGCTTTTTCTCCTAGTTCAACAAAATTTGTAATAGATTTTCCAAAACTCGCAAGGGAATTTACACCATCAGCTATTTTCCCGGATCTGTATGCTTCTCGAGCTTCAAGGATGGAATCTTTGGCTGCAAATAAACCATCAAATAAACCGCCTGTTTCGAAGCTTGCGCCTTCAGTAGCTTTTATTGCTCCTGAGGCTTCTGCCGCTTTTATCCCACCCTGAATGGCATCATTACCAGTATTGGATATTTCCGAAGTTGTTTCGATTGTATCCCCTTTAAGCTGACTTACAAGTTGGGTGGTTTTAACAATATTTTTGTCTTCTGCAGCGGTAGAATCACTTGGCGAATTCAACGCGTCATTTCCAAGCTTAGTGGCTTCATTTTCTAACGTGCTGTCGTCATTTATTTGCTCTCCATTTACAGAATTGTTGGGTTTGACTCTTCCCTCTTTTTGTTGGACTACATGACCCAACTCATGGGGAAGGTGTTTACTTTGGCCAGGAGCCAAGTGAATATTGTTCCCTTTTGCAAATGCATGGGCATTCAACTGGGAAGGTTCAGGGGAGTTGTAATGAACTTTTACATCGCTTAAATCAATGCCTGTGTTTGATTCCATGCCACTTTTTAGAGTGTTTGGCAAACCTGTCCTATTTTTTGCAGCTTCCTTTAGTCCGCTCAATTGGGCGGATTGGTTGGATTTGTCTGCAAATCTTTGAATTAAGGATAGCTCACTATCACTTAGTCTCCTTGCTTTGTTTCCCTCCACAAAGTCATTTTCCTCCTGATGGTTAGTATTGCTTGTTTTGCTTTCTCTATTTTGTAGAGTTGAATTCATATATTAGAATAGAGCCAGCCTGGACTGATACGAAATTAGCATAAATTATTCTGATTTGGTTTTTTTTTAGGAGATAAATCCATTTAGAATTCAATCCTTATAAAACAGAAAATCACGCAACAATTTAATAACTTTTCCTTGTAGAAAAATTGAAGAAAGAATTGGGTGTTTTTTTTAGGTCCCTGCCAGGCCCATTTGCCTTGTAAGCCCCTTTTCCCTAACTTGCAGCAAATGTTTTTTACCCCAAACAAGCATTTTGTGTTACAAACAGCTATGAAAAAGCGAGCAGCCAAACACAAAACAAACACACTTTCTTTGACCTCAATCACAGCGCTTTTTGCTCTGTGGTACAAACAAAAAAAACCACAATTTCAACAAATTACCTTGGCTGTTTTTTTGCTTCTGTTTTGCCCGTCTTGTGCAATGTATTATACGCAAACATGCCCACCCATAAGTGTTCACGAAGAACAGCAGATACAGGTAGAGGGTGGTGTGAGTATACCATCTGCGCTTTTGCCTGGGGCAAGTGTCGGTTTATCCTGTTGCCTAAGCGAAAAAATGAGGGCTCAAGTTTATGGGCGTCTTCTTTTGAATGGAGTAACCCATTCTCAAGCACTTTTGGGACATGAATTTAAGTTCAAAAACAAATCTTGGTTAACCTTATCGGGAGGATTTGCTCATGGTAGAATCAAATCAGAATATTCTGCGAATGGTCCTTTTGGGGGAAGCCTAACTTCCATTAAAGGAAATTACCAGTCCTTGTTGGGTAAGATTCAGTTCATGAAGTCTTATTCAAGTAAAAACAATTTGGGAAATTGGGGGATTAGCCTAACCAGCACCAAGTAAGTCAGCCAGTCTCTGTAAGTGACTTGGCCTTGGAATCAGGCACCTATTACTTAACCGTTGTAGGGAAGAATGCCATTGCACATAAAAAGGTACTTGTGGAACAAAACTTATAATACCTAGCAAAAGGTCGGTTTCAAACCGGCCTTTTTTTATCCTCTAACCATAACGAATGCGAGGTATAGGGCGTAGATAAATAAAAAAGCGAGTCCCTTCCAGCGGGTCAAACGACTTTTACCCCCAAACAACAAACTCAAAAAAACAAGCAATACCGAAGCCATAAATACAGCCAAATCTGTATGAACCAT